>Ga0206125_10000345_pt1 | contig 61337 bp, 35 predicted proteins | sample Helgoland_Spring_4_FD_148598 | JGI IMG/M metagenome (GOLD analysis project Ga0206125, IMG submission 148598) | Pelagic subsurface seawater microbial communities from Kabeltonne, Helgoland, North Sea - Helgoland_Spring_Bloom_20160331_1 | ecosystem: Environmental > Aquatic > Marine > Epipelagic ...
GGCGCGGGTAATGACTCGGTATCAGGTGATGCGGGTGACGATACCACTGAAGGTGGTGACGGCGATGATACCGTAGATGGCGGTACTGGTAACGATACCGTTTCAGGCGGCGAAGGCAATGATTCGACTACTGGCGGCGCGGGTAATGACTCGGTCTCTGGTGATGCAGGCGACGATACCACTGAAGGTGGCGACGGCGATGATTCGGTAGATGGCGGTACTGGCAACGATACAGTGTCAGGCGGCGAAGGTAATGATTCGACCACTGGCGGCGCGGGTAATGACTCGGTCTCAGGTGATGCCGGCGACGATACCACTGAAGGTGGCGACGGCGATGATACCGTAGATGGCGGAACTGGCAATGATACAGTTTCAGGTGGCGAAGGTAATGATTCGACTACTGGCGGTGCGGGTAATGACTCGGTCTCAGGTGATGCAGGCGACGATACCGCCGAAGGTGGCGACGGTGATGATACGGTAGATGGCGGGACTGGCAACGATACCGTTTCAGGTGGCGAAGGTAATGATTCGACTACTGGTGGAGCGGGTAATGACTCGGTTTCTGGTGATGCAGGCGATGATACCACTGAAGGTGGCGACGGCGATGATACCGTAGATGGCGGTACTGGTAACGATACCGTTTCAGGTGGCGAAGGCAACGATACAACCACTGGTGGCGCGGGTAATGACTCGGTCTCTGGTGATGCAGGCGATGATACCACTGAAGGTGGTGACGGCGATGATACCGTAGATGGCGGTACTGGCAACGATACAGTGTCAGGCGGCGAAGGCAATGATTCGACTACTGGTGGAGCAGGAAACGATTCAGTTTCTGGTGATGCAGGCGACGATACCACCGAAGGTGGCGACGGCAATGATACCGTAGATGGCGGCGCAGGTAATGACTCTGTTTCGGGTGATGCAGGTGATGATACCCTGAGTGGCGGACTAGGCGATGATACCTTAAATGGTGGCGACGGCGATGACTCTATTGATGGCGGAACTGGTGCTGATTCAATTCTAGGTGGTAGTGGTAACGACACGATAGTTTATGATGCTGCAGATATCTTGATCGACGGTCAGGCAGGCACTGATACACTACTAGTCAATGATGCAGTATTCGATTTATCCACAACTGCTGATACACAAATCAAAAATATTGAACACATTGTCCTGAATTCAGATGACGCACAGCTTTTAACTTTATCTCATACTGATCTTATTGCACTGGTTGATGGCACCAATAAACGTCTTACCATTACAGGTGGTACTGACGATCAAGTGGATTTAATTGAAGAATTCTCACAAGTCGCACAGCAAACTGAAAATGGCACTACTTATCGTGTTTATACCTCTGGCGATTACTCCGTATGGGTTGATGTTAGCGTGCCTTCAGAAGTCATTATTAACTCTACCGATGGCGCTGATTCGTTAGAAGGTACTACCGGTGATGATTCCATCGAAGCTCAAGGCGGTAATGATACGGTAACCGGTGATGCTGGCGATGATACGTTAGCGGGTGACGCAGGTGACGATTCACTATCTGGCGGCACTGGCAATGATTCAGTTCTAGGTGGTACTGGTAATGATACAGTCTTAGGTGATGCCGGTGATGACACACTAGATGGCGGTGCAGGTAATGATTCAGTTGACGGCGGCGCCGGTAATGATTCAGTTGCAGGTGGTGAAGGCGATGATACCGTTTCTGGCGGTACTGGTGATGACTCAGTTGACGGCGGATCTGGTGATGATTCGGTGGACGGCGGCGTTGGCAATGACACCGTAGAAGGTGGCTTAGGCAACGATACAGTTAATGGCGGTGCTGGCAATGATTCAGTCAACGGCGGTGATGGTGATGATTCCCTTAACGGCGGTGCTGGCAATGACACCGTTAGCGGTGGTGCAGGCAATGATTCTATTGATGGTGGATTAGGTGCTGATTCACTCTTAGGTGGCGATGGCAATGATACTATCGTACTGGATATCAATGATGTCTTAGTTGATGGTGGTGAGGGTACTGATACCTTAATCATCAAAGAAGCAGAATTAGATCTGACTGCATTAACTTCTCCAACGATTAGTAATGTTGAAATCTTTGATTTAAATAACCCAGGTAGCAATAAAATTACATTGGATGTTGATACAGTCGAATCATTTACATCCGCTGATAATGAGTTGACGATTAATGGCTCAGATAGAGACATTGTTGACTTGAAAGGCAATTGGACACAAGGCACACCTGCTGATGGGTATTTTGTGTATACATCTACAAGTACTGCGGGTAATACCATCACATTGAATATCAAACGTGATATTACAATTGCGTTATCGCGAGAAGGTTCGAGTAGTGCAGATGTGTTAGATGGAACAATCAATGCAGATATTTTATTCGGCCTTGGTGGAGATGATACGATCAGTGGTTTTGCCGGTGATGACACTATTTCAGGTGGCACGGGTGATGATGTAATTGATGGTGGTACAGGTGCTGATACGGCAACGTATTCTTCAGAAACTGAAGATCTAACGATTGATTTAACTTCAGGTACGTCACAAGCGACGGACAATACCGTGACCAATGTTACGGGCAGTGACACCTTTACAGACATTGAAAATATCGAAGGTGGTGCAGGTAACGACCAAATTACTGGTGATAGTGGTTTCAACGCATTAAGCGGTGGAGCAGGTAATGATACCATCAATGCTGGCGCAGAAGCCGATACATTAAGCGGTGGCGCTGGTGATGATAAATTATATGGTGAAGCAGGCAATGACCGTTTAAGTGGTCAAGCTGGGGACGATACACTTGATGGTGGCGCAGGTACAGATACGGCTGATTACAGCAGTGAAAGTAATGGCGTAACGGTTGAGTTACAAAACAACACAGCAACTGACGGTAATGGTGATACTGATACCTTAAACAATATTGAAAACATTGCAGGTGGTGATGGTAATGATAACCTCACCGGTGATACAGGTATTAACGTCATCGATGGTAGCGGTGGTGATGACACGATTAATGGTGGAACGGGCAACGACACCCTCAAAGGTGGAACAGGGTCCGATACATTAAGTTTAGCCGGTTCTGTCAAAAACTGGGTGGTGAATTTATTCTCTGGTGATGTCACCAAAGGTAGCACGACGGTTGCGAGCAATACAGCTGTCACGGGTACTGAAAAAGATACTTTATCTGACTTTGAAAACATTCAAGGTGGCAGCGGTGACGATGCCCTTTATGGTAGCGATGCGGCCAATGCCTTAAGCGGCGGCGCAGGCAGCGATGAGTTAATCGGGAATGATGGCGCGGATACCTTATCAGGTGAAGCGGGAGATGACATACTCAAAGGTGGCGCGGGTAATGATGTACTTGACGGTGGTACCGGTATCGATGAAGCGGATTACAGCGATACTAATGCAAACGTCACTGCCAATCTAGCCAACAATACAGCAAGCAGTGAACAAATTGGAACAGATGCGCTCACTTCGATCGAAAATATTCGTACTGGCAGCGGTGCTGATACGATTACTGGTGATGACCAAAATAATGAATTATGGACAGGTGCCGGTAGCGATACGATCAATGCAGGTTCTGGCGATGATAGCATTCATGCCGGTGCAGGCGATGACCAAGTTGATGGTGGTGACGGTATTGATACCATTATCTATGATGATGTAACCGGTCCGATTACCATTGATTTAGTGGCTGGTACTGCTCAAGGCGGCGCTGGCTCTAACGCAGGGTTAGATACCCTAAGTAATATTGAAAACATTATTGCTTCAGGTGGTGCAGATACTATTACGGGTGATAGCAATGATAACCGTATTGATGGTGCGGCAAGTTCAGATACCATTGATGCTGGTGCTGGTAACGATACGGTCGTCTTTGATGAAAATGATGGTCTAGTATCTGGTGGTGCTGGTAACGATACCTTAACGGTTGGAGCTGGTGTAACACTGCTTGATTTAACTGTTACACGTAACGAAGTATTTACCCAGTTTGAAACCATTGATATCAGTGCTGATGGCGCGCAAATCATCAAACTCTCGGATGCGGATATTCGTGCATTATCCGGTGATGGTACTAGTACTACTGATGGTACGCTAGTCATTAAAGGAACGTCTGCTGATAGTATTCGTTTAGTTGGTGCAAACTGGCCAACACAACCGACTAAAGCCGATGGCTCTGTTGCGGATCAAAGTATCCCTGCAGAATACACTGAAGTAATAGATGGTATTACATATGAAATTTATGCCTACAATGTTGCGGGTGGCTTAACCACGGTTAAAGTACAGCAAGGTATCTCTGTCGGATTTATCTTTGTCTCTGGCGAAGAAGGCGATGTTACTCAAGGTACTGACGGATCTGATGAATACACTGGTAATGGTGGTAATGATACCTTCGTTGCTGGCGATGGCGATGATTCTGGTAACGCCGGTTCTGGCGACGATAGCATTGTCGCAGGCGGCGGTAACGATACCATCCAAGGTGGCACGGGCAATGATACTATTTTCGGTGGTGATAACCCTGATACGATTGGTTCTGGCGATGATAGCATCGACGCTGGTGCGGGTGATGACTCGGTTATTGGTGGTGACGGCAACGATACACTTGTTCTTGGTGACGGTGATGATACGGTAGACGGTGGCATAGGTAATGATGATATTGACGGCGGAAAAGGTGCCGATCAAATCAACGCCGGTGCGGGTGATGACACTATTTTAGGTGGTGAGGGTGATGATTATATCGACGCAGGCGCTGGTGATGACTCGGTTAACGCAGGGATCGGAAATGACACAGTAGTCGGCGGTCCAGGCAATGATACATTACAAGGTGGTTCGGGTGTAGATACCCTCGATTACACTGCTGAGACACAGAGTGTTACTGTTAATTTGACCACAGGTGTGTCAACCACATCTGATGGCGATGACACCACGAGTGATTTTGAAAATGTACTTGGTGGTGCTGGCAATGACACGTTAACTGGCAATAACGCAGCTAACTTCATTGACGGTAAAGGTGGTAGTGACAGTATCAGTACAGGCCTAGGTAACGATACGGTTATTTTTGACAGCAACGATACCGTAGATCTTGGTGAAGGCATTGATACCTTAACAATGACAGAAACGACAGTTGTCGATTTTGGGGCGATAGCGGATGATCAATTTGTTGGGATCGAAGAAATTGACCTGACAGGCAATAACGGACAAAGTATTAAAGTAACACCATCTGATGTTATTGCGTTTTCGAATACTACTAATACCATTAAAATTCATGGGGATGCGGCAGATAGCCTGACATTAACTGGAGTATGGACTAATGCAGGTGTGCAACCGGTTAGCTATCAAGGCCAACCGGCACAAACGTACGTTAAATATACCTATGAAGTGGCACCAAATGTAATTGCAACAGTATTAGTTGACCCAGATATTAATCTTGCGATTGAGTATATTGGAACCGGAAGTGACGATTCAATTGTTGCTGGTTCAGGTGATGATACCGTTTCTGGCTTAGGTGGAAATGATACCCTCGACGGCGGTGAAGGAGCCGACACTATTTTAGGTGGTGCTGGTGACGATCTGGTTATCTATGATGTACTTGATACATCTCTAGATGGTGGTGATGGTGATGATACATTAGCATTTGCAACCGATGTTGCTAATGAAATACTGGATTTAACGGAAACAGCACGTCCTAACGCAGGCGGTACTCGCCCTGCGATCAACAATTTTGAAACTATCGATATTACCGGTAACGGTGATAACACCGTGATAGTCAGTGAAGCGACAGTTCTGGCTCAAAGTACTAATAATGCAATTACGATTGAAGGTAATGCGGGTGATAAACTGTTTATCTCCGATAACTCTTCGGTTACTTGGACTGCAGGTACATCAACCGGTGGCTATACTACTTGGACCTCTTCTGGCGGCGCTACGATTACCGTCAATGATGCAATTGATGTTGTCCAAGCGATTGTAGGTACGCCAAACGACGATGCGCTTGTGTCTGGTGATGCGAACGATAACTTAGTTCGTGGTTTAGCTGGCGATGACACCTTAGATGGTGGTGCCGGCGCGGATGTATTACGAGCTGATGAAGGTGATGATGATATTCTCTTTGATGCCAATGATTTAGTCATTGATGGTGGCACGGGTAATGATACGTTAGTGGTCGATAATGAAAATATCGATTTAACAGCGCTAGCCGATAGCACTATTCAAAATATCGAGTTTATTGATTTAGTTTCCAGCAGTAATCCAGCAACATTAACAGCAAATGCTGCGGATATTCGCGCATTAAATGTCAATGCAGAAGTAACCGTCTTAGGCGATGCTAGTGATTCTGTTGCCTTAGTGGGCAATTGGACGCAAGGCAGTGATGACGGTACTTATACCACTTACTCAATTACGGTAGATGATGAAACTTCGACTATCAATGTTGCTAACGCAATTCCGGTTTCAATTACCTATACAGGTACTAATTTATCGGATGACTTAATCTCTGGTGCTGGTGACCAAACTATTATCGGGTTACGCGGAAATGATGAGCTTGATGGTGGGTTAGGTGCTGATACATTGGATGGCGGTGTCGGTGAAGATATCTTAGTCTTTGATATCAATGATGCACTCATTGATGGTGGCGCAGGTGTCGATGTATTACGCGTAAAAGGTTCAAACCAAACATTGGATTTAACTGAGTTAAATAACTCCGTGATCCAAAATATTGAAAATATTGATATCACCGGTTCAGGTAATAACACCGCAGTGATGAGCGCGGATGATGTGCAAGCGTTATCCAGTACAACAGATACCATCATTGTTACAGGTAATGCGGGTGATTCGGTGCGTTTAGCGGGTTCTGGCTGGGAAGGTCGCGGTTCTGAGCAAGTTGCAGGTATCACTTACAACAAATATATCGGTTACTCTACGGATGGTTCACAAGTGATCGTTTTGAGTGATTTAGATATTGTTAAAGGTGACCAGGTTGTCGGTGATGACAGTACTAATGACAGCCTTGAAGGGGGTGTTGGTAGTGATGAATTACTCGGTCTTGGTGGTGATGATACCCTAGACGGTAGTGCTGGTAGTGATCTCGTTTATGGTGGTGACGGTGATGATACGGTTATCTATGATGCTGTAGATGCCATTTTACATGGTGGCAATGACACCGATACCGGTGGCGCACAAGATAACGACACGTTATTGGTAGACACTAACGATCAAATTATTGATTTACAAGAAACGGTACGTCCAACCGAAGGTGCAATTCAGCCTGCGATGGAAAGCTTTGAAACGATTGATTTAACCGGAACTGGCGGTAACTACCTTATCTTAGATGACGGTGCAATTACGGATCTAGCTGGTGCAAGTCTAAATGTAACCGGTGATAGCGACGACATCGTATTTGTCGATGGTGATTTAAGTAATACCTTAACCTTGACGGGTGGTGTGACGCAAAAAGCAGTGATTACCAATGATGGTGACAGCGCTGATGTGAGTGATAATTTAACAGGTACTGCGGGTCAAGACGCCATTAAAGCCGGTGTGGGTGATGACACCTTAGATGGCGGAGCTGGTGCGGATATTTTATACGGTCAAGCGGGTAACGACACCATTGTCTATGATGTCAATGACTTACGCGTATTTGGTGGAGCGGGTACAGATACCTTAATTATCAAAGACCAAGATACAGTTGATGGCGGTGCTAACAATACTAATGATCGCCTTAATACCACCAGTGGTGATGTTGACTTAACGATTGTTGGTTTATCTACAGTCGATGGTATAGAAGTCTTATCCCTCAATGGTAACGGCAATCAAACTGTTCGTTTAGATGAAGCATCGGTCTTGTCTATGTCCGATTCAGGCAAAATGACAGTGAAAGGCGATGTTGATGATGTCGTCAAGCTTTACGGTACTTGGGTTACCAAAGGCATTGAGTCTGACTTAGAAGGTAAAATTTACAACGTCTTTGAAAATGACGGCGCGGTTGTGTCAGTGTCAGAACAAGTCACGGTGTCGATTCAAAATGAATTAGGTGGTCAAATTATCATGGGAACCACCGGTTCTGATGATACCACTATTACTGAATTTGGTGACGGTGCGTCTTCAGGCGACGGTGATGATATTATTCGTATCACTAACCTCAACTTTACTTCCGTAGATGGTGGTAGAGGTTATGACCGTGTGTATTTTGAATTAGATGCGACGTCAGTGATTAACACTGCATTATTATCAGCGTCTTCAATCACTACGATTGAAGAAATCCACTTAGGTCAAGATAACCGTTTAGGTGATGCTAATGCGGATAATGCGCATACCACAACCTTAATTTTAACACCTGAAAAAGTCGCTCAAATGACTGATGACAATAATATTCTTGTCGTCGAAGGGGCGAGTAACGATGAAATCAATTTATATGGTAGCTGGTCAGATATTGATTTTGCCCCTGTCGTTAATTACAACGGTAATACGTATAAAGAGCTCGTTGCTGAAAACGGTGCTGTAGTTTATTACAACCCTAGTATCACAGTGACGGCAATTGATCCGACCTTACAAATGACGTCGTTCTCAGTCGCTTATGATGACGGTGCATATTTGGTATCTTCAGGTATTGACCGTTATGCAGGTTGGCGTGTAGAAAATGCAGGTGATATCAACAAAGATGGTATTGACGATATTATCGTTAATGCAGTTGATGGAGCGTATTTAGTCTTTGGTACAGAGTCCATGTCAGGTCAAATTGACTTAGCGAATCTCAGTAGTCGAGGTGTATACATTTCGGGTAATGACGTAACCATCGATCAATTGACAAATACAGGTTATCAAAACGAAAACTTTAACCAATACAACTTTGGTTTCTCCGCTATTGGCGATGTCAATGGTGATGGTATTGCCGATATAGCAACGACGACGGCAGATGAAAGCGGCCAAGATGTCGTGACCATCATGTATGGTCGTACAGAATGGGAAAGCTTCGATTTATCCAATTTCACAACCGATAGTGATGCCGGTTACAAAGTATTCTTACCTAATTACCACAGTAATCAATACACTTCTGTACAAGCGGTTGGTGATATTAACAACGATGGTTATGCTGATTTTGCAATCGGTAATGCCTTTGGAAATAATTACAAAGGTGAAGTGTTTGTTATCTTTGGTGGCGAGCATAATGGTGATCTCGATACTAGCAGCGCTTCGACCCAATACATAAAATTATTATCCGATAATGATAATATCACTAATATCGGGGTTGATATTAGCGCATTAGGTGATGTTAACTCAGATGGTTTTGCAGACTTTATTGTCGGTGGACCAAACTATTTAAGACAAGTAGAGACGGGCTATACCACAGACCAAATAGACTATTCTGGTAGTGCACACATTATCTTTGGTAAAGAAAACGGCTGGGCAGATACAACGGTCTTACTCCAAGATACGATTGCGCCGTTAACAACCAATTTAACGCCTAGTAATAATCAAAATGCGGTTAACCCGAATAGCAATCTAACACTTGATTTCAACGAGCCAATTAAATTAGGTGAGTCGGGCACAGTAAGTATCTATCGTGTGTCGGATGATAGTCTGATTGAGCGCTTTGATGTTGCTACAGGGTTAGGCAGTAATGGCGGACAGCTTTATCTGACGGATGCTGATACATTAGCGATTAACCCTGTGGATGCCTTATCAGGTAATACGAGCTTCTATGTCACCATGGAATCAGGTGCAGTAGTGGATTATGCAGGCAATGCTTATGCTGGCATTACTGCTAGCAATCAGTGGGTATTTACGACGACAGATAGTAGTAACGATGTTACAGCACCTGCGGTTGATTTTGTTATTCTTAAAGAGTTTGGCGCTAATGATGTCAGCTATAACGCTGATACTAGTACGGATTATTGGGGAACTTTATACAGCGATTATACTGATTTAACGTTGTTAGCTGGTAGCTATGGATCTGCTGATATCAAGCCAATCGGTTCAACTGATATTAGTTCAGGTCCTGAATATTCAACTAACTCAGCGAATGCTGAAAACAGCTTCAGAATGTATTTTGAATTCTCTGAAACAGTCAAAACCACCGGGTCGATAGTTATCAAAGACGCTACTGGTACTGTCATGGAAAGCTATGACTTATCAACGGGCGAAGGTTCGCTTGGTGGCGGGATTAGAACGGATAATATCCCAGCTCGTAACGATTATAATCCTGTAGCGGCTGAAATAAACGCTGATACCTCACAGTTTGTTATTGATTTAGGCTTTACCTTCACGGCAAATACGCAATACAGCGTTGAATTTGTCGGTATTGAAGATCTAGCTGGAAATGCAATCAATACCAGCACGCAAAACTTTAACTTCACGACTTCTGCTACAGATGTGGTTGCACCACAAGTGGTTGCGTGGAATCTTGGTAGCAGTGATGCTGCATTTAATACTTCCAGTAATTACTCAACAACCGCTGTCGACGCTGATATTGTATTTAAAGCATCTGAATCGTTAATCCCTGATACGGTTGGCAGTATCGTGTTACAAGTCAGAAATGGGAGTGCGGTGGAAACCTTTGATTGGGATTCTGCTAATGGCGATGCACCAGTATTTGCTGATGGCGTATACACTGTTACTGGCAGTTTGGGTGGTACATTAACCATTTCAGGACAAACGGTAACGATTAATGCAGGTCAAAACTTAGATTATTCAACGACGTATTCCGTTTCTGCTTCAGGTCTGAGCGATCCAAATGGTAACGCGTTTGCCATGAATACCACGTCGTATTATTTCTCAACAATCACTTCTGCTGAAGCCGTTGCTTTTGTTGGTGGAAACACCTTTACTCATGTATCAACCGTCAAGCTTGATGATGCCGTCACTATTGAGTTTGCAGAAGACGTTATTGCAGGTCGCACCGAAAGCGGTGTTGCTGCTGGTGATACCGAGCAATACATAAAACTATGGAATGTCGATGGAGTGTTAGTTGAAACCTTCGCTGTGTCGTCTGGTTCTGGTGATAAGGGCGGTGAGTTGTCGTTCAATGCCAATACCGTCAGCCTTAATGCGGGTGGAAACTTAACCTATGCAACGGGTTATTATGTCACACTTGATGCACAAGCGATTCAAGCTGCTACTGAAAATGTCTCGGAAGATGCAGGTAATGTAGACGGTGATACCATTTCTACACGTTATGTCACATTGACGGATATGGACAATGCCGATACGCCACTTAATTTTGCTACTGAGGCTGGTAGTCAGATTGATCCAGGTTGGATCTTAACGCCGTCTTCTGATGCTAATGGTGATGTGGGCGATGATAATGCCTCTAGACAATGGCTAAATGGCGAATGGTCAGCCTTTCCTGGACAAAATGTATATACATATAGGTATCTCTCGGTCGGTGAGTGGGCCGGACAACAAGTTGAAGCCGTCGGTGATGTGGATGGCGATGGTATCGTTGACTTTATCATCGGTAGTCCAAATAAAGTCTATGATCCAAGCCTCAATCCAACAGATGGCGGTGATAACTATGTGTATGGTAAGTACTATTTAGTCTTCGGCGAAGCTGGGGACTGGGATAGTTTTGTTAATATTCCAGAAAAAATCGCCTTGGGCAATGCCGTTGAGATTTACGGAACTATTGATAACTGGATCCAAAGTGTTTCTGAGTTCGGCGATCTGAATAACGATGGCTTCATGGATATCTTAGTTAATGCCGGTGGCGTATACCCTGATACGGGTACCACCGATGATAAACTTGCTAGTGATGATGGCGATACTGATTCAGGTGCGTCATTTGTTATTTATGGTCGAGATCGTGACGATTGGAACACCTCAGTTAACGTCACACAATTAGGTGAACAGGGCCTTGAAATTACCGGTGGTTTACCACAAGAGCAACTGGGCTTCTCGTCTGCATCAGGTGACTTTAATGGTGATGGTACGATTGATTTACTCTTCGGTATGCCGCGTAATGACCGTGACGGTTATGCATCTGGTGAAGGGTTTGTTATCAATGGCGGCGATTTCAGTGATTCATTAATGAGTGTCGGCACTGCAAACGCTGATACGTTATTGGGTGACTTTGATGCTGACCGTTTAGCCGGCCAACAAGGTAATGATACGATTTACGGCTTAGGCGGTGCAGATATCTTACGTGGTGGTGAAGGCGATGATGTGATTGGTTTAACCGACCTTGACTTTATTTTGCTTGATGGCGGTACAAATACCAATTCAAATACTGGTGGTGGTGATACGTTACGCTTTATAGGTAATGGTATTAATTTGGACTTTACTGGCTATGCTGGTGCCAATATCCGTAGCTTTGAGCGCATTGATTTAACGGGTGATGGCAATAACGAAATCACCTTAAACTACCGTGAAGTCACAGGGTTATTAGAACGTCAATTATCGACTTCTTATGGCGAAAATACCACATTAGTGGTTGATGGTAATACTGGAGACAAGATCAATCTTGAGGGTCCATGGCAGAAAATCAACTCTGATAACACCTATGACCATTATGCGCTTGATGGTGTGGTAGTGAAAGTGGATGCAACCATAACGGTGAATCAACCGTCTTGGACCATACCATACCAAGGTGCGACATTAGATCTTAATGCTGCTAATTTACCTGAAGGCTTTAGAACCGATATTATTGAACACTCTGCGACGTTGAACAACGGTGACCGTTTTGCTGATACGGGTTACGTGACAGCGATTGGTGACGTGAATAACGATGGCTTTGCAGATTTTGCAGTCACCGATGAAACGTCAATTCAAGAATATCTACCGCGTGTTGTTCGCTCGGTAAATACGACCGATTACAACAACTATAATGTTGATCGTTTCTCTGATTATGTACCATTTTATGGTTCGGTCAATTACCAAACGGGTGTGGTGGGATATGTTTCTGAATACGTATCCAACTATACGTTGCAAACGGGAAATGTGTATATTGTCTATGGACAAGCAGATGGCATTGGCTCTCTAGATTTAGATTTATCTGATAATAGCACTGTGACTAAAATTACGGGCTCGATGAATGATAATTTTGCAAGTTATGCAGGTAGTTTAGGTGATGTAACTGGTGATGGTATTGCTGACTTTATTATTGGTGCGCCAAGTTCTAATAATACGATTAAATTTAACGAAGGTGCTGAGCAACTTTATACCGATATCGACGGGTCGAATACTAGCTTAACTACTGATGCTGGATACTATGATGGAGTCAACGCAGCCTCTGCAACGGCGCTAGCCGGTGTTAGTATTTCTCATGACTCTTGGAGTTTTGATAATGCTGGTCGTCAGTATTTCTTCTTTGGTGGTAATACCAATTTAGTGAATAATGTTTCTGGCGCTATCTCGACTAATACAATCACCAATGATGCCTCTGATAATACGGGTAATCATGATGGTTTCCCAACAACTACAGATAGTGCAGATAGTCGAGTCACTGATCTACCAAATAATGGTTCAGGTGCTAGCACGACGACCTATCAAATTACACCAACATCGACTTTGGCCGACTTATCTGTTGCGAATCAAAACGCAACTTGGTCACCAATTAGTGTGGGTGATGTGAATGGTGATGGGTTTGATGACTTTATTGATTCAGCCGGTAGTGGTGTATTGTACTTCGGTCAATCGCTCAGTGGTGGTATTGATGAATCGGTAACTTGGCATACCCTTGATTTAGGCAATTTCAATAGAATCAATGGTGCTGGCGATATCGATGGCGATGGCTATGCAGATTTATTACTAGGTAGTGGTGCAGTTAATTATATCGTATTTGGTCAGGCCGATGGTTGGCTTGCAGCGCCGTCATTTGGTTCGACGAACGCTGGCAGCGATACGGCTCCTGCTGTGACAAGAATCATTGGTGAAGCTGGTTACAGCTCTCCTGCAGGCAGTTACACGACATTAGGTGATATCAATGGTGATGGTTTTAATGACATATTAATTGCAGGCAATCCAGCTAATAACTACGATGCTAAATCCAACGGCGCCGCTTATGTGATCTTTGGTTCTGCTTCAGATGCTGATGTGTGGGATACCGATATTAGTTTAGAAAACTTAGCTGCAAATGGTAAAGGCTTTAGAATTACTGGTGCAGTTGATTTTGATTTACTCACTAGCGGAAGCTGGACCGGTGTAGGCGATATGAATGGCGATGGGTTTGCTGATTTCATGCTTTCTTCACCTGGTGATGCCGAGGGAGATTTGAATGCGACCTCTGGAAGTGGTTCTTCATATTTATTCTTAGGTCAAAACCAAATTGAGTGGCAAGATATTAATGCGTCAGAAGTTCAAGACTACGGCATTCAAATCCTGGGCACAGGTCAAGGTGTCTGGACTGCTTTAGGAGACATTGATGGCGATGGCCTAGATGATGTTGCATTAGCGAATACGACAGCAACACAAATTTTCTATGGTTCAACCAATTTATCGGTGACCAAAGATAACAGTTGGTCACAATTAGGTAACCAAACCACCGTAGTACAAACCGTTACGGAGCAATCTGGTGATGTCTTGACGGCAACACGTGGTGATAATGCTGTGGCCATTTACGGTCAAGATCGCCTAATCGGTAATATCGGTAATGATACGCTTATCGGTGACGGTGGCGCAGATGTCTTAATCGGTGGTGCCGGAGATGATACGTTATCGATTACTGATGCTAACGTGTTCCATGTTGATGGTGGCGAAGGAGTGGATACCTTAGTGTTAAATGGCGCAATGGCCTTTGACTTAACACAAATTAGTAACAATGCGATTTCTAAAATTGAGATATTGTTACTTGATAACGCTATTCAGACCGTGACATTAACCGAAGCTGATGTGCGAGCAATGACTAAAGACACGAATACCGCGGTTGATGATGTTGATTATCAATTAGGTAATGTGTTGGTTATCAATTCCAATGACACATCATCGTCTACAGACGTGGTTAATCTAATCGGTGCTGATTGGCAAGATACGGGTGTTGATACGAGTGTAAATGGCACTGGTACTTACTCGATTTATCAAGCCAGTGGCAATAACGTTTATGTAGTGATCTCTGATGCGATTACCCCAACGATTACCAATGTGACACAGACTATTACAGATACTTCAGGCAATGATGCTTTGTACGGTTCTATTGCCGCTGACGATATCACTGCCACTGATGGCAATGACACTTTATATGGTCAAGCGGGTATGGATACCTTAACTGGTGGCAATGGCAGTGACGACCTATACGGTGGTGCAGGTAATGACTCAATCGATGCCGGTGATGGCGATGATGAAATTTATGCTGGTACTGGCGACGACACCATTGATGGTGGAGCAGGTTATGATGAGCTGGATTACAGCACAACGAACGATGATCTCACTATCACGTACGCAACAACCGCAAACCAAGGTTCTGTATCAGGTGCAACGATAGGTACGGACACTTATGTCGGTATTGAAAATGTGATTGGTGGTACTGGTAATGACACTTTTGTCGGAAGTACGAGCACTGATGATAGCCTTTCTTATGCGAGCATTAACGGTGCAGTCCAAGTTGATTTCTCAGGCGCCAATGTCGGTACCGTCAATACAGTTAATGCGGGTGTCGATACCTTTACTGGGATGGAAACCATCATCGGCTCTAATAGTAATGATACCTTTAACGGCGTGACGGGTGGTGTTGCAGTTGATGGTTTAGGCGGCGGTTCTGACCGTTTAAGTTACATCGACTCTAGCGCTGCTGTTACTATTACGTTTGCCGCTGATTCTGATACATCAGGTACAGTAACAGGCAATGCCAATGCCACCTTTATTAATGTTGAACATGTACAAGGTTCAACGGCTGCTGATGTAATTGATGGTTCTGCGATCTCGAATAATCTTTCTATCTATGTATTGGGCTCTGAGGGTGATGATACCATCACAGGTGGTGCGGGGTCAGCTGATGCCTTAGCTTATCAAGCCTATACTGTTGATATAACGGCGGATTTAACCGCTGGGACAGTCTTATCTTCTGTAGGTAATGACACCGTCTCCGATATAGAAGAGATTAATACCGGTTCAGGTAATGATGATATTACTGGAACTGTTGGCAATGACATCATTCGTGGTAATGCGGGTGATGACACATTTGTAGGTTCGGCCGGTAATGATACGATCGAAGGTGGTGCAGGATTCGATACCCTCGATTTTAGTGCGCAATCAACGGATTTATCTTTAACTGGTTTGCGTTTCGATTATAACAATTGGACTTATATTTCAGCGCTAGGAAATGATAGATTCTTGAGTATTGACCAAGTCATGTCAGGCAGCGGTAACGATACCATTACGGTCAGTTCTGGAAATGCCAACATCATTTCTAACGCAGGAAATGATACAATTACCTCGACTAGCGGACGAGATACGATTGAATCCGGCACAGGAGATGACTCAGTTAATACCTCTTCAGGTGATGATTTAATTATAGCTGGTGCAGGTAACGATACCTATAACGGTAGTTCAGGTAATGATCTTGTTGATTATGCATCTTCTACCTCTGCGATTGATGTGAATTTAGCGACAGGCGTAGTGGCCAATGATGGCTTTGGTGATGTGGATAGTTTAGTTGAAGTTGAAGCGATTGCTGGTAGTGATTTTAATGACAAAATAACCGGTAGTGACGCAAATAACTATATTTCTGGTCGAGGCGGTAATGACACGTTAGACGGTGGAGCAGGAAATGATTTCCTTGTTTATGCTGAAGCGACTAGTGACCATGTGATAAATCTTACCACAGGTGTTGTGACTAATGGCACAGACACTGATACGGCAACTAATTTTGAACATGTTTCTTCCGGTTCGGGTGATGATATCATCACAGGTACAACGGGTTACAACGCGCTTTGGGGCGGTGAAGGCGATGATACCCTTGACGGCGGTGCCGGTGCTGATGATTTAGTCGGTGGAGCAGGAAACGACGTATTTATAATGCTCGATGACGGTGAGCGCGACTCGATCTATGGTGGGGCAGGTTTTGATATTTTGGATTATTCAAATATTACATTTGATTTATCTGAGAACTTATCTGACAGAGGATTTTATAATTATAGTTTGCGCGATATCAGTTACGATTTGTCTGATGGCCGCTCAAATGATGATGCTGATGACATTATTTATGGTATTGAAGGCATTATCGGTGGTTCGGGTAATGATACGTTACGTTTCACCGGTGTCTATCAGCGTGTCGAAGATAATGCTTTTAGTGGCGTTTATCTAGATGGCTTTAGTGGTGATGATTCGCTGCAAGGTAATCGTGGTGATGATACCTTAATTGGTGGTCTTGGTAATGATACCTTGTCTGCAGATTCAGCCGATGATTGGTTAGACGGTGGCGTTGGTGACGATAGTATGCATGCGGGTAATGGTAACGATACTATTATGTCTAATGACGGGGTCGATACGATCGATGGCTCTGGCAATACCGATTATATCGACTTTAGCTTAGCGACGAATGCCGTAGAAGTTGACTTAACTCAAGATGATGAAATCGTCAATGACGGATTTGGTAACGCTGAATCTATTGTTAACATTGAAGGCTTTATTGGTAGTAACTTTGCGGATACCTTTACTGGTGATGCAAGTAGTCAAATCTTTATCAACAGTGCTGGCAACGATACATTCGATGGCGGTGATGGTTCTGATATCTTAGATTTCACAGGCTTAACAGCAACAGTAACGTTAAATACTGCAATAGGTACTGTTAGCAGCAGCGCAAGTGGCACAGATACGATTAGTAATCTAGAAGTGTTTAACACAGGCGCTGGAAACGATACTCTTACAGGTAGCGATGAAGCTGAAACCTTTAATGCCAATGCAGGTAACGATTCGATTACTGCTGGTGCAGGTAACGATACGATTATCGCAAGTACCGGAAACGATACGATTGTCGGTGGCGCTGATGCGGATACCTTAACCTTTGCAACTGCAGATACTAGTATCACGGTTGATTTAAGTGATACGTCAGCACAAAGCACAGGCTTAGGCGCATATGTTATTTCCGGCGTTGAAAACATTATAGGTTCAAATACCAGTGATGATTTAGTCGGTGATAGTGCGGATAACGAAATTGCTGCAGGCTCTGGTGACGATACTGTCTCTGGTAATGCCGGTGACGACACATTATCAGGTAACGATGGTGATGATGTCATATACGGTAATGCAGGTGATGATTATCTGTCTGGTGATGCGGGGAATGACAGTCTTTACGGTGGTGCCGGTAACGATACGCTTGAAGGTGATGCTGGTATTGATTTCTTATCTGGTGGTGATGGTGATGATACGTTCAATAATCTAAATCAAACAGGTGTCGCAGTGATGCATGGTGATGCAGGTAACGATATCTTCATGATGACAGCAAATTCAAGCGAGAACGCTGATTTTGATTTTGATGGCGGTACGGGCGTTGATACGGTAGAAATTAGCACAAACAATGCTATTTATGATTTCAATAATCGTCCAAATGAGCGTTTTGAAAATATCGAAATTCTCTCATTAGCAACGGGTACTCAGTTAGTCCGCTTAGATAATGTTGCAGTCCAAAATATGACAGCTGCAACAAATGCTGCTGTCGATAATGCGACTTATAACACACAGCAAATCCTAGTGGTTTCTTCAGATGATGGTGCTGACACCCTTTACTTAACTGGCCAAGAGTGGGTCACGACGGGTGAAACAACAACCGTTAATGGCGGGACTGAAGAGTACACGATTTACCAATTCGGTAACCGTGACGTATTTGTGGCAACCAATACATTAACGTCTATTTTGAACAATACGGCAGATGATTCAATCATTGGTGTCTCGGGTATTGATTCTCTAGCCGGTGGTGTTGGTAACGATACTATCCAAGGGTTAGCGGGCGATGACACCATTAATGGTGGTCGTGATGACGATATCCTAGATGGTGGTGCTGGCGTAGATACGTTGTCGTTTGAAGGTCAAACTGCAAAAATCACCGTAGATTTAAATATTACTACCGCTCAAGCAACCGGTGAAGGTAACGACATTATCGTCAACTTTGAACAAGTTCAAGGTGGTTCTGGTGCGGATAATCTTACCGCACATGCTAATGGTAGCTTATTGTCAGGTAATGCTGGACACGACTCTCTTTATGGTGATGTTGGTGAAGATACCTTGCTTGGTGGCGCTGATAATGATGTGATTCGTGGTGGCGCAGGTAACGATAGTATCGATGGCGGCACCTATAATGACATGTTATTCGGTGAAGACGGCGATGATACGATACTTGGTGGTGAAGGTACGGATAGCATATATGGTGGTACAGGTGTTGATTCAATTGATGCAGGTAATGATGACGATGTTGTCGAAGCCGGTGACGGTGATGATATTGTACTTGCCGGTGCAGGTAACGATACGGTACTAGGTCAAGCCGGAGCTGATTCAATTCGAGGATTAGATGGCAATGACACCTTAAGTGGTGGTACTGGTAACGATACGATCGAAGGCGACAATGGCAATGATTACATCTTAGGTTTAGAAGATAATGATAGTCTTGTTGGTGGTAACGGTAACGATACGGTTGATGGTGGTGCTGGTAATGATGTTATTTATGGCACAACCGGCGGTAACTTATTACTCGGTGGTGTTGGCATCGATACCATTATCGGTGGTAACCAAAGCGATACTATTCGCGGTGGCACTGGTGATGACTCATTAAATGGTGGTGCAGGCATCGATGTATTGGATATGTCAGATTCGACCACAGCCTTTAGCTTTACGGTTGCAGATAATACGAGCATAGTCAGCTCGATCACTGATGCCGTATTAGGGACTGATTCAATTGTTAACTTTGAAGGTATTATCGGTGGTTCAGGTGCTGATACATTAACCGGTGGTACGGGGAGTGACATCATTGGTGGTGGCTTAGGCAACGATATCCTTGATGGTGGTGCAGGTGTCGATACGCTTGACTTTAGTTATGCTACTCAAGGTGTGACTGTTGATTTCTCTGGTGATACGAGTGAAACATCTCTCGTTTCTGATGGTCAAGGCGGTACAGATACGGTTATTAACTTTGAAAACCTCAACGGTGGCGCTGGCAATGATTACTTTGCAGGCTCCAATGTGGCTAATACCGCTTCTGGCTTTGTAGGTGATGATACGCTAATCGGTAATGCCGGCAACGATACCTTATATGGTGGTGATGGTAATGACAGCCTATCGGGTGGAGAAGGCCAAGATTCTCTATATGGCGAATCAGGTAACGATACGTTATCGGGTGGTGCTGACATAGATAGAATCTACGGCGGTGATGGTAATGACAGTATCGATGCGGGTGAAGGTAATGACAGTATCTGGGGTGATGCTGGTAACGATACGTTAGAAGGTGGTATCGGTAGAGATTCTATCTGGGGTGGTGCTGGTAACGATACGCTAGTAGGCACGCAAGATAACGATTTTGACCGATATTACGGTGAAGCCGGTACGGATATCCTTGATTTAAGCGCAATCACTGTTGATATCAATGTCTCTACATACAATGGTAACTATACAACTTCTTATGTTAATTACAGTGGGTTATCCAGAGATGAAGCATACAACATTGAAGGGGTTATTCTCGGTTCAGGTAATGATAATTTCCAAGTTCAATATATAGTAAATTATGAAAATATTTATGTGAATGGTGGAGCCGGTAACGACACCATTAGTTCACTTAATTGGGAAAGTAGCAATTATTATCGCACTAGTAATGATAATTATTTGGGCGGAGAGGGTGATGATTATATTAGTTCATTCGCCGGTACCGATTCTTTAGATGGTGGAACGGGTAACGATACCTTAATGGGTGGTACCTTTAACGATACTATTTTCGGTGGTGATGGTGATGACATCATTCATGGTGGTTATTTATATTCTAATGTTGGTGATGATGATGTACTTAATGGTGGTGCAGGTATTGATGCACTTGATTTAAGCAACACATCAGATGCGATTACTTTAGATTTAAGTACTAACTGGCAAGGTCAGATTTCATTCACTAGATTAGGTACCGATACGGTATCTAATTTTGAAGGGGTGATTGGTGGTACTAATGCCGATTCTATAACCGGTACAGATGGCAGCGATGTCATGGGTGGTTGGTCCGGTGAGGATACCTTGATCGGTGGTGCCGGTGTCGATTTACTGCAATACGGCACAACAACAGGGCAAGTAGAAGTTAACTTAGCGACACAAACGGTTGTCAAAGATGGTAACAACAATGTTGATACGATCAGCGGATTTGAAAATATCAGTACTGGTTCATCTAACGATAAAGTAACGGGCTCTGTTGACAACAACCATATCCGTATGAATAACGGTAACGATACGGTGCTCGGTAGTGCTGGTAACGATACGTTAGAAGGCGGTGTGGGTACTGATACGCTTGATTACACCATGTTCTCAGAAAATATTGTGATTGACCGTGATGCAGGAACGGCAACGTTTGCATCAGGCAAAGTTGATGTGATTTCTGACTTCGAGAATATCTTATTAGCCGGTGGCGACGATACGATTTCTGTTGCGCTAGTCAATGATACAATTGATGGCGGTGATGGAGTGGATATTGTTACTTACAACGCAGTAACACAATCGATTACCGTATCTAATTTCCAACCTGGATCAACTACTGCAACAAACTATACCGTATTAGGTCAAACTGATCAGTTAGTTAATATTGAAGGTATTTCAGGTGGTCAAGGCGACGATATGATGTCTGTACTCGCTACATCAACTACAGGTGCTATTCTTGATGGCTTTAGTGGTAATGATACGTTAACTGGTGGTGCTGGTAGCGATACGATTTCAGGTGGTGCGGGTGATGATCATATTGTAGTGACATTGGGAGCTGATTCTCTTGATGGTGGTGACGGTATTGATTTACTTGACTTAACAATGGTAACAGTTGATTTAAGTGTTGATCTAGCTACTGCATGGCAAACTGGTTTTGCTGTTACTGGCTTAGGCGCTTTATCTATTAGTAACTTTGAAGGTATTCAAGGCGGAGCAGGAGATGACATTATCGCAGGCTCAGCTGATGCTAACTTTATTGCTGGTGGCGCCGGTGCGGATACCTTATCAGGTGGCGCAGGTATCGATACCTTGAGTTATACAACCTCGACAGCGGCTGTTAATGTTGATTTATCAACTAATACCGTCATCGCAGATGGTACAGGGAGTGTTGATACGATCACTGGGTTTGAAAACTTATTCGGTGGTAGCAGTTCAGATACCCTAACCGGTACGACGGGCAACAACATCATTAATGGTAACAGTGGTAATGATACGATCTACAGTATGGGCGGAGCCGATACCTTAGATGGCGGAGCAGGAACTGATACCTTATCTTTTGCCGGTTCTACGGATGGTTATGTCATCAATATGAATGACCAAACGGCAACATCCGGTTCGTTAATCACCACCTTTAGTAATTTTGAAAATGTCGTTGGCGCAGATGGTAATGATGAAATCTTAGGCACTAATAGTAATTCAACACTGAAAGGTGGAGCCGGTGACGATACGCTAGTTGATGGTAGTGGTTCTGATTACCTCTATGGTGGTGAGGGTAATGATGTATTCGTCTTTAATACAAGTAATCAACGTGATTACTTCTATGGTGAGGCGGGTATTGATTTAATTGATTTTTCTAACCAAACTAGTGCAGTTTCTATTAATATAGAAATCAACGATAGCTATATGCAATTCTATATCAACGGTAATTGGAACTTTGCTTATTATATTGAAGGCGCGATAGGTACTGACTTTAACGATGGTCTTTACGCAAGCACAGCGTATGGTGGAGTATATCTTGATGGTCAAGGCGGTAATGACACTATTCGTGGTGTTAATAACGCTAACTATCAAGATACCCTAATTGGTGGCGCCGGTAATGATACGATTGATGCCTATCAAGGTGATGATATCATTGATGCTGGTACCGGTAATAACACGGTTAATGCGCATGATGGTAATGATGTTATTGCGTTCCACTCTGTGGCAACGGGTTCGTTAAATGCCGGCAACGGTGTCGATACGATAGAGTTTGCGGTTAGTGAAACCATTGATTTTGCAAACAATAGCTATACGAGCATGACCAATGTCGAAATCTTTGATTTAGCGGCTGGTGATCAGAATCTGAAAATTGATGCTGCTACTGTTGCAGCGATTACTTCTGGTACAAATAGTGCAGTAGACAACATTGATTTCCAAAATGTCAAAATTTTGGTCATTGATAGTACTGATGGGACTGATACCGTTGACTTAATTGGCGACGATTGGGCGGATACTGGCGAAACGACTGCAGTGAATGGCGATGAAGGGTATTCCATATATCAACACGGTGATGATGATGTATATATCGCTATTAAACTTGCTCCAGTAGGCGGTTAATTTGAAACAATCTGAGAATAATAACTCGGCAGCAACGATGGCAGATTTGGGTAATAGTGAAGTGCATAAAAAAACTTTTATGTTCTTTACTTGGCCTGTGTGGTTTAACGATTTGGTTGAACCACTCAAACCAGCCTATAAGCAAACAATGTGGATGTCGTTGGGTATTAACATCATTGCACTGTTGTCTTCGTTATTTGCATTACAAGTCTATGATCGAGTGGTGGCTAAAGGTGGCTACAACACGCTGATTGCTTTGTGCGTCGGAATGGTGATTGCCATTGCTGTTGATGTGTTATTACGTCAAGGACGTTCATTGTTGATGCGTAAAGTCGGCATGCGTCTTGAAGTAAATATAGCTAAAGGCGTGTTTCAACGTCTAACGCAATTACCAACGCGTTTCTTAGAACAACGTCCTCCTGCGTTTTGGACGACTATGTTTCGAGACATTGAATTGGTAAGAACGACGATGGCAGGTGCGCCAGCGTTGTTGTTAATTGACCTTCCGTTCCTACTCTTAACGTTAGTGGTGATTGCTATTGTGGCAACCCCCTTACTGCCTGTTTCATTATTTGTATTGATTTTGTTTGTAGTCTTAGCATGGCGTTCACAAATGACGTTACAACAAAATGCTGAACAAGAAAAAGAAAAGCTCATGTCACGCGATGCCATGCTGGCTGATTTAACTGGCGCTCGTTTGCACCTGAAAGCACTCGGTCCGACTCCTGTGATTAATCAAAAATGGCAGCATCATTATGCCACTTGGATGGATGAATCGATTTCTCGAAGCGCAGATGCTGATTATTACAAAGATATTGCACAAGATTTAATGCTGTTATCAACGGTATTGATGACGACCTTTGGCGCTGTCGCAATATTGAATCAGCAAATGTCGATTGGTGCGTTGATTGCTGCGAATATTTTATCGGGTAAATTAGTGGGCCCGATGGTGCAGTTGGTTTCTCATTGGCGCACGTATGGTCAGTTTGTGGGGGCACAAGAGCGTATAACCAAGTTATTTGATGAAGCGCTAGATCCACAAGAAACCGCCATTGATTATCCAAAAATAAAAGGTGAGATCACTTTAGATAATGTCTCATTTGCTTATCACGATCCTAAGTCACTGCAAGTTGCGGGTGTCTCGGGCCGCTTAGGTGCCGGAGGCTTACATGCAATTATTGGTAACAATGGTTCTGGAAAATCTACCCTATTAAAATTAATCAGAGGCTTGTATACGCCATTAGATGGCAAGATCCTTATTGATAAAATTGATATTCAACAACTGGGTCAAGCGACCTTAGCCCAATGGATTGGGTACTTACCGCAATCACCTAAATTGATCCAAGGCACGATCAAAGAAAACTTAACGTTACACGTTCCTGATGCATCTGATGCAGCATTACTAGATGCTGCGAAAGTCTCCGGCGCATATGACTTTATTAGTTTATTACCCGAAGGTTTTGATACGCAAGTCGGTGAGGGCGGTTCCGCTTTCTCTGCCGGTCAACAAAAACGTTTAGCTATCGCTCAAGTATTGATCAGTCAACCGCCGATTATATTAATGGATGAACCTACCTCTGATATTGATAAACCGACGGAACAAAGCCTCCTTTTAACATTTAAAGAGTTAGCTAAAACCCATACGGTTATTTTAGTGACCCACAGTACTGATATTTTACAAGCGGCGGATGGCATTGTCTTGATGGATAAGGCTCAAGTTGTTGGCGCGGGTTCAGGTGAAAAAATGCGTCCTCAGCTTGGTTTAAGCGCGACTAAGACCCAAGGTAAGGAGTCTGATAATGCATAATTCTGAAAATAAACCTGTAGTAGATAAGCCGGTACTACATAACCCTGCAGAGGACCAGCGCACCTTAGATAATGTCATTGCAGGTTATGGCAGTCCGTTATGGCGCAATCGTGAAAAAGTACTCACAGTGTTGTTTATTATTGTCGTGCTGTGGTTGGCATTTGCCCAAGTAGACCGTGTAGTGACTGCCCAAGGTAAAGTTGTTCCCTTTAATAAAGTTAAAATAGTCCAGCATCTTGAAGGCGGTATTATTGAAAAGGTGTTGGTTCGCGAAAATGACGTCGTGGTAGCGGGACAAGCATTAATTGAATTAGATCTAGCAACGTCAGGTGTCAATGGTGAAGAATTAGCGACGCGTTATGCGGCTTTAGATATTTCACGTAAACGGTTAGTCGCAGAGTCAACCGGCAGTGATGTTGAATTAAGTCGCAACGTACCTCTAAATCTGCGTGCTACAGCGCTCGCGGAAGAAAATACTTATTCGACCCGCATGAATGAATTGCAGCAAACATTATCTGCGATTGATGAGCAAAAAGAACAAGCCTCTCGTCGTGTGAATGAGTTACGCGCGCGCCAAAATTCATTGGAGCAAAATTTGTCTTTAGCCTCACAGCAGCTGGCTATTTCGACTAAGCTTGTCGCTGACAAATTAGTGTCTGAGCTTGAACATTTTGAACGCTTAAAATCAGTTGAAACCTTGAAAGGGGATATTGCTGAGACCAAAGAAGCCATCAATGGCGCGTTGTCCTTAGTGTTAGAATCTGACGCCCGTAAACGTCAAGAACACGCACGTTTTAAACGCAGTGCCTCGGATGAGTTAGGTGATGTGGAGCGTCGCATGGCAAGTTTGCAGGATGAAATCAACCGTGCAAACGATCAAGAATCTCGAGCGATAGTTCGCGCACCGATAGATGGCATCGTTAAAAATTTAAAGTATCAAGCCATTGGCAATGTCGTTAAACCGGGTGAACCGATTATGGAAGTGGTCCCGGTCAAAGACCGTTTAGTCGTTGAGATTAAGCTTTCCCCGATGGATCGCGGTTATGTTATCGAAGAACAATCATCATTAGTCAAAATCTCTGCGTTTGATTACTACCGCTATGGTGGGCTAGATGGACGAGTGATTGCAATTGCTGCTGATACCGATGTGGATAAAGACGAATCACAGTTTTATCGCGTCATTATTGAAACAGAGAAAGATTATGTGGGCGATGTACCTGGAGCGATGAAAATCAAACCAGGTATGACCGCCGAAGTGTCTATCAAAATCGATTCTCAATCGGTGTTGTGGGCATTACTAAGACCAATTTTAAAAATTAAACATGAAGCGCTACGGGAAACCTAGCCAAAATATTTTGTTAAATAGGGGTATATAAATGAAATTTAAAAAATCAGTGCTAACGTTGCTAATTGGTGGTGTTTGCACCATGAGCAATGCAGCGCCTTTACAAGAAGAACTACAACATCTGTTAAAGACGCATCCGTTACTTAAAGCTGGCACCAAGCAGGTGTTATCTGCTGAAGAGAGTGTTGCCGCAGCGCAAGCCGCGTTTTATCCAAAACTAACGTTGAACGGTTCGATTGGTCGTGAAGAGATCAACAGTACGAGTTACTTGCCTGATGCAGCATTTGCGCTAGGTAATAACGGAATGGGTGTGACCCAAACCAGTGATTTAAATGCACGTAAATATGGTGCAGCATTAAAATTACCTTTATATCAGGGTATGCGTTTAGCGTCAGAGTTGAACACACAAAAAATTAATGTAGACCTTGCATCCCTTGACCAAGCAGCGCTTGAGCAAGCTTTGCTGCTTGAAGGTATTACGGCTTATATGCAAGTAGCCAGGTACAAAATGTTGATTGAATTAACCAAGGTCAACGAAGCGTCTACGCAAGAGCAGCTAGAATTAGAAGCGAAGCGTGTTGCCGGTGGTGGCGGTGTTCAGGTTGATGAACTTCAAGCCCGTACACGTTTACAAATTGTACGTGAACGACGCGTGTTTTATCAACAAGGCTTACGTGATGTCTTAGCGTCATATGAGCAAGTATTTGGTAAAGCGGCAAATCTAGATGCGTTCCAAAGTGTTGATGTAAATAATGCTGCATTGCCAGCGAATGTGCAAGATGCCATTGCTACTGCGTTAGCGAATAACCCAGAGCTACAATCAATTGAACTCGATATTCAAAAAAGCCAAGAACGTGTGAATATTGAAAAATCGAATCAATTGCCTAAATTAGATTTGGTTGCACGCAAGAGTGAAGATTGGGAATCCAATGCCTTAGCGAATCGTGAAGATCAATATATTGGTTTAGAAATGAGCTGGACATTTTCGTTAGGCAATGAATTTGGTCATCGTGAAGCGGCGGCTAAGTTAAACAAAGAAGTGGTTGAAGCTCGCTCTGTTAATATTAAAAATAAAAACACCGAACAAGTGCGCATTGCTTATAATCAAGTCATTAATGGTCAAGAGCGTCTTGAATTGCTAGAAAATGCCGCGGATATATCAAAAAATGTCATGTTAGATCGTAAGCAATTACGTGATGCCGGAAAAGAAACAGCATTAAGTGCATTGGATGCGGAAGTAGAATACTACGGTGTGTTGGCCAACAAGATTAATGCACAACTAGATACCAAAATTGGAGCGTATCGTTTACTTGCAGCAATGGGTAAATTATCAGGCAATGATTTAGGTGTTCAAGGTGACTTTTTAGTTCCTGTAAAACCATTACGAGTGGCACTTGATAAGCTATAAAAAACCAGTAAAACCTGCGATTTACTTTTCAACCGAAAGTTACTCAACGGGTGGCAGTAAATTAATGGGAAGACAAGCAGCGGGTGAGGCATTCATGCGCGGCTTTGTGGATCACTATGGCAATACTGAGCTTGATATTCTTTTACATACCCCAAAAGAATCACGTCAAGCTCAGGCTTTTTTGCATCAAGAATATGGTTTTAGAGATATTAATTCTGCAAATATGTGGGATCTAAGTCAATTGCAAAACCAAACCTTGTATCTGCCTTCACCAGGAATTGGTGAAATGGCGGTACATCGTGCTAAATTTGATGAAAGGCAATTTAGCCTCTGTGGTGTGACGCATACTACCGCAACGCATCGCGTCATGCAGACATTGTCCGACCTGCCGATCGATCCCGTTCGACCGTGGGATGCGCTAATTTGTACTTCTTCAAGTGTTCGACAATCTGTCGAAGTGATTGTGCAAGAAAGAGTCGAATATCTACAATGGAAATTGGGTGTAACGCGCATTGAGCTGCCACAACTTCCGGTTATTCCTCTTGGCGTGCATTGCCAAGATTATGTCGCATTAGATAAAGTAGCTGCGCGCAAGTCGTATAATATTGCGAGTGATGATATTGTTGTCGTGTACGTAGGACGATTATCGTTTCATGCAAAGGCGCACCCTCATCCCATGTTAGTCGCACTCGAAGAAGCTGCTAAGGTGTTAGAGCCTGGTCGACGTGTGCATTTACTCCAATGTGGTTGGTTTGCTAACGAACATATCGAAAAAGCATTCGAGCAATCACAAACGCAATTGTCGCCTAATATTGTCCATCATCATATTGATGGCAGAATAAAAGCCCATGTTCGTCAAGTATGGTCAGCTGCTGATATTTTCATTTCCTTGTCAGATAATATTCAAGAAACCTTTGGCTTAACCCCCATTGAGGCCATGGCAGCTGGTTTACCCGTTGTAGTCAGTGACTGGAATGGTTACAAAGACACCATTGTACATGGTGAAACCGGTTATCGAGTCAAAACTACGTTACCTAGCCGTGATAGCGTCGGGCAAACTTTAGCGGAGCGCTATGCCACAGGGCAAGACACTTATGATATGTATTGTGGACATTCTTGCGAAACAATCAGTGTTGATATTCCTGAAACAATTCATTATTTATCACAGTTATTTGCTTCTCAAGCATTGCGAGATCAGCTTGGCACGGCAGGTAAGCAACGCGCGCTCGCTCGTTACGATTGGTCAGTGATTATGCGCCAGTATCATGATTTATGGGAGCAACTGGATGAAATCCGTTGTTCACACACCAATAAATTTGGTAATTTGCCGCACAAAGTCATGTCGCATCAGATCGATCCTTATCGTTTATTTTCGCACTATCCTTCGGTTCAACTGTGCGCTACTGCACAATTCACCCTCAATCAAGCATTAACTCAATCCGAATTTGAGCGTGTTTCTTCCCTAACGGGTCATGCTTTTGCTGAATTTATTCTACCTGACTTTACCCTTTGCCAGCAGATCCAACAGGCATTGGTAGATGAGCCGAAGATAAAATTAGGAACATTAACAACACAGCTTGATTGTGATCCTCAATTAGTTGAAATCGCTGTGTCATGGTTAATGAAAATTGGCGTGTTATCCATTCACACAGAGTCATTATGAATATATTATTTATCCACCAAAATTTTCCCGGTCAATACAAACACCTCGCGCCAGCACTCGTAAAGCGCGGGCATAACGTTCATGCTATTGGTATGAGTGGATTTCAAAGCCAAGCGGGGATTACGTTTCACCGCTACAAAAACGCCCGTGGAACTACGCATAATGCGCACCCTTGGGTGATTGATTATGAAGCTAAAATTATTCGTGGCGAAGCGTGTGCTAATTTATGTATGCAGTTAAAACAAGATGGTTTTGAGCCCGATGTCATTTGTGCTCATCCTGGTTGGGGTGAAACTTTATTTTTGAAAGAAGTATGGCCAGATGCCAAACAGTTGCATTTTGTTGAGTTTTATTATGGTTCGACAGGGCGTGATGTTGATTTTGATCCGGAATTTTCAAAACTCGATTTTGCCGGTAAATGCCGTTTAACCAGTAAAAACACCAATAATTTACTAAATCTGCAGATGATGGATGCAGGCGTGTCACCAACGTATTGGCAACACTCGACAGTGCCTGAAGCGTTTCAAGGCAAAATAAGCGTTGTGCATGATGGCATTAATACCGCGCAATTATGCCCTGATAAATCTGTGTCCTTAAATATTCGCGATGTGGATGGTCAGGCGGTTCACTTGACCCAAAAAGACCAAATAATCACGTTTGTGAATCGTAATTTAGAGCCGAGTCGTGGGTATCACTCTTTTATGCGTGCGTTACCACAGATCCAACAAGACAACCCGAATGCCAAAGTATTGATCATTGGTGGTGATGGTGTCAGTTATGGCAAAAAACCAGATAAAGGTACATGGAAGCAGCAATTTTTGGATGAAGTGAAATCTGACTTAGATCTGTCACGCATCCACTTCCTTGGCAAAGTCCCTTACGACGTCTATATCAATGCGATTCGATTATCATCTTGTCATGTGTATTTGACCTCGCCATTTGTACTGTCTTGGTCAATGTTAGAATCAATGAGTCTTGGAGCGCCTATTTTAGGGTCTTCCACCCAGCCGGTGGTAGAAGTGATTGAGCATGAGAAAAATGGGTGGTTGGTTGATTTTTTCAATTATGAAAACATTGCAAAAATGACCACGCATATCTTGAGTTTATCCGACGATGAAATCGCTAGAGTCACCACTCAAGCACGCAAAACTGTCATTGAAAAGTATGATTTAGATCTAGTATGTTTGCCTAAACACATCGAATTAGTTGAGGGATTAGTGACGGACGCTAAACCGATTAATCATCATTAATACTTATGCGTATTGCTTAATTAACTCTCCTGCGACAAACACCACCATTTGACCTGGCTGCATCTTTTGCCAAGTCTCATTGGTTGTGAGCGGCTGGGTTGCTAAAACAGTCACCACATCATTCGGTGTGGTCTCTTGACTAAAATCTACACTGACTTCTAAATCTTTAAGTAAAGCAGCTCCAAACGGCGCGCGTCGCGTCACCCAATGTAGGTTATTGGAACAATGTGCGATCAACGCATGCCCATCGCTGAGTAAAAAATTACACACATCAAATTCATGTAACTGTTGGCGTTTGGCATAAATAAAATCATACAGTTTAGTTGGGTCTGCAGGCCGAGTCGGAAATGTTTGTTCAATTTGGTGTAATAACCAACAAAATATGTGTTCAGAATCGGTTGTGCCAATGGGGATAAAACGACCTAAAGGCAGAATCGAATGGATATCTTTTAATTGACCATTGTGAGCAAATGTCCAGTTTTCGCCCCATAATTCACGGCGAAACGGATGGGTGTTTTCGAGGGTTAATGCACCGACGTTTGCTTGTCGAATATGACTAATCACAATGTCACTTTTAATGCACTGTCGTTTTAGAAAATTAGCGACGTCACAATCTGAACCAGCTTTGAGATCGCGAAACTCTTGGACGCCTTTGCCTTGATAAAAGGTAATCCCCCAGCCGTCTTTGTGAATATCCGTACGCCCAGCGCGTTCCACTAGTCCAGTAAAGCTAAACCGTGCATCGGTAGGTACATTGGCTGACATTCCCATAAGTTGACACATGCGGTTATTTCCTTTGATTTTTTTGTAGTATATCAAGCTTCACTAGATTGGGACAATAGATGATACTGTCTGTGTAAACTATCTGATTAAACTACCCTTATGATTCTTATGACCGTATAATAGGTCTCGAAATTCATAGGGTAAATTTTTAAGGTATTGTAATGCAAGTATGTGGCGTTGAAATCAAAGGTACAGAAGCCGTAATCAGTTTATTATCTATGCACGATGGATTAGTTAATATTCCGGAGTGTCGTGTTCGTAAAATCGAATACACCAAAAAAAATACCACGTCAGATTTGCGTTATTTTCAAAGCACTTTCGCTAAGCTCATCGAAGATTATAAAATTGATGCCGTCGTGATTAAAGAACGTCCATTAAAAGGTAAATTTGCCGGTGGGGCATTAGGCTTTAAAATTGAAGCGGCGATCCAATTAATTCCGGAGCTCAATGTCCAAGTTATAAGCAATATTGAACTTAAAGAGATCTTGAACCATAATCCTATACTAATAGACTTTAGTGAGACGGGTTTAAAAATCTTTCAACAACAAGCATTTAATGTTGCTTTTGCTTTTTTAAGCTCGAATACCGAAAAATAAAGTGAGTGGTTGATGAACACTAATTCGCCAATTAAAAAGCCTAACACAGAAAATCAAACTCTTGTGATTACTGGTGGTTCTTCCGGTATCGGTCTCGCTATCTGTCAGCGTTTTGTTGAAGCTGGTTACCTTGTGTTTAACCTTGATATCCAATCGTCCAACGTGGGACACTTTATTCAAGTGGATGTGACTGACTCCCAAGCGGTGCATCATGCGATTGCCAATATCGCCGATCAGCACATCATTACGACGCTTATTTGTAATGCCGGGAAACATCTCTCCGCAAATATCGAGCAAACTGATGAAGCGACATTAGATTCCCTAATCGCGTTGAATGTCAAAGGCGCGTATCACGCTATTCAAGCTTGTTTACCCAGTATGAAAGCAGCTCAGTCAGGCAGTATTATTATGATAGCTTCTGATCAAGCTATCGTAGGTAAAACAAATTCATTTGCGTATAATTTAACGAAACATGCACTTGCTTCTATCGCCAAAACAACGGCCTTAGATTATGCGGCATTTAATATACGTGCCAATGCATTATGTCCGGGCACTATTGATACGCCTTTGTATCAACAAGCGATTGCTAATTATGTTGCACGTTCAGGAGCCAATGCTAAGGATGTGCATGCACACGAGGCACAATGTCAGCCATTAGGACGCATAGGTCTTCCTGACGAAGTCGCTGCGTATGCGTTATTTTTAGCTTCTGACGAAGCCAGTTTTGTGACGGGCTCTTTACAGGTGATGGATGGTGGATACGCAGCACAATGATCCCCCAACCGGCATCTAGGCTGATTGAAATTATCGATCCCCATGTTCATTTATTTGCCCTTGAACATGGACAATACCATTGGTTAAAGTCAGATAACCCGCCTTATTGGCCTGATAAGGCATTGATCAATAAAAACTTCACTGCTGATTCTCTACACTTATCCGAGCCGTTGACTTTGCGTGGATACGTTCATATTGAAGCCGGTTTTGATAATCAACAACCGTGGCTGGAGCTTGATTATTTGGAACAACCACCACTGACACAGCCGACACTCCCGTTCAATGCGATTGCTTGTTGTGATTTGACGTTATCTTCTGACGCCTTTATCCAGCAGATTACTAAGTTAACATCATGCGCATCTTTTGTCGGGGTTAGGCATATTTTAGATGAGCATGCGTTGAGTTTGTTAACCTCACCCCAGGTGCTTAAGAACCTGACTTACCTTAGTGACCAAGCTATTTTATTTGAAGCTCAATTTGACGTAACAGATAACGTTGTTGTGGAGTGTATTTATGAGTTGTTTGTTACAAATACCCCTTTAGACATCATGACTCAACCCTTGCAACATACTTGGGTGATAAATCATGTTGGATTGGGGGCAATGAGTGACGCAACACATAATCAATGGGTACATAATCTTAAACGTCTAGCGTTGATCCCCAATTTCAAAGTAAAAGCCTCTGGTTGGGAAATGGCACAGCGCAATTACAGTGAAGAGCTTGTCTCATGCACGCTAAAAACGTTATTAGCGATATGGGGGGAAGAACGGATCATGCTGGCGAGTAATTTTCCACTCACACTATTTAGTTGTAGCTATCAGAGATATTGGGAACGGATGCTTCAAGTATTAGAAGCGTTAGCGTTAACCCAAAAAACACAGCGCGCATTGCTTTCACAAAACGCGCTGGAGACCTATTTAACGATAACGTGAGGCGATCGTTTTACGATATCGTCATTCAGTTCAATGCCAATACCGGGTAAGTCAGGCACAACAAACTTACCATTCACCGGTTGATAATCTTGGATACAAAGTTCACGGTTCCACGCTTTAATTGCGTAAGTATGATGTTCATGGATCAAGAAATTGGGAATGGCTGCTTCTAGTTGTAATGCCGCCGCGGTTGCGACCGGCCCACCACAAACGTGTGCTTGAATACGGATATCGTAAACATCAGCGTAATCACAGACTTTCTTCGCTTCGGTAAAGCCACCGCACAAACCCACATCCGGTTGTAATACATCAATACTTTGATCTTCAAAATACGGTCGTACATCCCAACGATGATATAAACGTTCACCACCCGCAATCGGCACTTTTACGTTTTCTGCGACTTTTTTATGTACCGCAGAGTTGAGATAATTGACCGGCTCTTCAAACATCATACAGCCCACTTCTTCAATGACACTGCCCATTTGAATAGCACTCGCACAACCCATTAATGAATGCGCTTCAAAAATAATATCCACATCACTGCCGACGGCATCACGAATAGCACGAAGACGATCACCAAATAAACGCATTTGCTTAGGCGTGAACAGATTTGTACGGTCAAAGCTTGATACACCATGCTCATCATAGACAATAGGATCGACTTTAACCGCATCATAGCCTTGCGCAACGGCTTTTAACGCGGCTTCTGCATATTGAGCTGGCTCGACTAATTTAGTGCATTCATCATCCCAGTCAAACTGTAACTGACTGGCATAAGTACGTAAGTTATCATTGGTTTTACCACCGAGTAGTTGGTACACCGGCACATTTAATGCTTTGCCTTTGATATCCCACAATGCAGTATCGATAGCGCTCATTGCGGCATACAGTACTGGACCTCCACCTAATCCCCAAAAGCTTTCACGGAACATACGCGTCCATAATTGCTCGGTTTTGAACGGATCATGACCGATTAATACGGCTTCCACAATCTCTTTAATCATCGCAGCTGCGGCACTGTGGCCCCAATCATAGGCGAGTCCAGCTTCACCCACACCATGAATACCTTCGTCGGTATGCACACGGATAAAAATAGGGTTCCAAGGTGGACGCTCAGGACAGTGGATATCAAAAATTTCTACATGGGTAACTTTCATTACAGTCTCGCTTATTACAAAAAGAGTACAAAAAAGGGTATAAAAAGCTTATAAATAGAACACAGTTTATTGGTCAAAGTCAGGATGCATGCGCTTGACACGCCGCATCATGGCTGGCCATGTTTTTTGTCCGCCGGTTTGACCGGTATGCACCACAGCAGCTTGCGCTTTAATACCATCAATAATGCGTTGTTTTACAAAAATAGGATCGTCGCGGCTCGCGTCGATTTTAACTTGGATCTCACAGGCTTTGAGTAAATCGTACATGTGCATGAATGCATCGCCAATCGTTAAACCCATGGTGAGTGCACCATGGTTGCGTAACAACATAAAGTTAGCGGTACCGAGATCTTCTTGTAAGCGTTGTATTTCATCCGGCTCTACGGCTAAGCCTTCATAATCATGATAGGCCATTGAAGCCAGTGCAAACGCCGCATATTGAGAATAGGGTTGCAAGCCGTATTGTAAACTAGCGACCGCAATCGCATCAGCATGATGGACATGGAATGCACATTGATCTGCATGGCGGGCAATATGAACCGCACTATGAATGGTGAAACCTGCAGGATTAATGGTAAACGGACAGTCGGGATCGACGACATTGCCATCGATATCGATTTTGACTAAATTCGAAGCAGTGACTTCTTCAAAGCATAAACCAAATGCATTGATTAATAAGTGCTCGGTACCAGGAATTCGCGCAGAAATATGAGTATGGATTAAATCGTCCCACCCATGAATGACCATTAAACGATAGGCGGCTGCTAATTCGATTCGAGTTTGCCACTCGACTGGCGATACTTTGCCACTAAGATGAATTTGATTGATTGAATTAATTGTATGCATATATTGGGAAACGTAATCATTTTAAGATTAATAATTTCCCAATATCATATCATACGATAGCGCGATCGGGAGTAGTGCTTATGAAAAAGATAAATGAGGTATACATGCTAATGCTGAAGTCACCAATTGTCTTGCGTTCTGGCTATTATTACTTTCTGCATAACAACGTAGCTCAGGTGCATTGCCACTTGGACGAAGATGAACGATATCGCCATTACTTAATGTTAAACGCAGCCCATCAATGGTGTTTTGCGCGGTAACACTTTCGGTTAGTGCCATCGCGGTAAGTAACGGTGTCGGGTCAATCGCCAGCCGTGCGAGTAAAGCCTGACTGTCTTGTGTTGCAAAATTTTGGATCCGATCGCTTTCGGTAAAACGTTGCGGTAAATTAGCGACCAATACACTAATGTCACATCGTTTTTCAATACTCAAACTTAGCAGCATGATTGCTGGTAGAAGCGCATCACGCGTAGGCAACGCGTGGATCACTGTGTCATTAAGTGTAACATCCGACCCCAATAAAAATCCGCCATTGGCCTCAAAACCGGCAATTGCATGATAGTGCTCACGTAATGCTGGAAAGGCAGCGATGACATAAGGCGAGCCTATTTGGGTACGACTAACGGCAGTAAAATAGCCTGATGCCTCGATTGCAGTATTACAACTGACGGGGACGGCTAAGGCTTGAATGCCTAACGCTTGCGCCGTTAACAATCCGACAATATCGCCACGTAACCAATGTCCATGCTCATCCGACAGCAATGGACGATCACCATCACCATCAGTTGAATAAATCATATCAAAACCATATTCTGCAGACCATGCGAGGGCTTTTTGCTTGTCTTCGTCACCGACCGCTTCAGTATCAATCGGCACAAAAGTATCGGTGCGTTCAAGCGCAACCACTTCAGCACCTAAGGCTTCGAAGAGTCCTTGATAGATATCACGTCCCGCACTGGAGTGCTCAAAGATACCAATCTTTTTACCGTTTAAAAGCTCCGGAGAAAATACATCCGTCACACGTTTAACATAGCGTGTTGCTCCGTCTGGATTAACATCCGGTAATGGCGCAATAGTCATGGTAGCAGGAATGTGTGCTTGGGAGTGTAAGATACCTTGTTCGTCGATTTTAGTAATTTCACCATCGGGTCGGTAAAATTTTAAGCCATTGCGGTCAAACGGAATGTGCGAGCCGGTGATCATAATACAAGGTTGTTGATCTTGCATCGCGACAAACGCTAATGCAGGGGTCGGGCAAACACCATAATATTCAGTGGCTAAGCCTAAGTCATGTGCGGCTTGAATGCACGCCGTAGCCATTGCTGGACTACTTGGACGATTATCGATGGCAAATGCAACAGTCGTAAACGTAAATCGAGATTGAATACTGGATAAAAATGCTAGAGCAAAGGCATAACAGACCTCAGAGGTGAAGTCCGTCACTAATCCCCGTGCGCCACTAGTACCAAACTTAACACCTGAATTGGCGATGATAGTCTGACAAGAGTTAGAGGGTTGTGGGGATCCGAGGGCTTGAGATGACGAAGGTGCTGAGTCCATTACTTATTGCTCCATGATAAACATTAATGAAATGTCTATTTTAGGAGCAACAAGTAATAACTCAAGTAAATATTACTGTTTATTTTTGTACATCAACCAAGTAACGGCCAGTAACCGTCCCTGCCATTAATGCTTTAGAGGCCGCTTCAACCCCATCAAGCCCTATGGTATGGGCGATATCAGATAATTGTTCGATATCCATTTCTGCGGCTAAGTCATTCCATGCGGCCTGGCGTTTAGCAACAGGGCAGTACACGCTGTCCACACCCACAAGTGACACGCCACGCAGTATAAATGGCGCAACAGACGAAGGTAAATCCATCCCTTGAGCTAATCCACAAGCGGTAACGACACCGCCATACTGAGTATTTGCAATGATATTAGCTAACGTATAGGAGCCTGCTACATCGACAGCACCAGCCCACAGTTGTTGACCAAGTGCGCGTGCTTTTTCAGCGTAATCTTTGCGGTCGATGACCGCTTTAGCGCCGAGTTTCAGTAAATAATCAGTTTGCTCTGGTTTGCCTGATAACGCATGCACGTCATAGCCACGCTTGGCTAAAATATAAACAGCAATGCTGCCTACGCCGCCGGTGGCTCCAGATACAATTATAGGACCTGAGTCAGGCGTTATGTCATGACTACGAAGAGCATTACAGCATAACATGGCTGTATAACCAGCGGTTCCAATGCGCATTGCATCGGCTTCACTGAGCCCTTGAGGCAGTTTGATTAACCACTTGCCCTTGACTCGTGCTTGTTGGGCAAACCCGCCCCAGTGTTTTTCTCCAACTCCCCAACCATTGAGAACGACTTTGTCACCAACCGCATACGTAGGATCATCTGATTGAGTAACAACACCACTAAAATCAATGCCTGGTACCATAGGGTATGATTTTGCAATCGGTGCACTACCAGTAACCGCCAATGCATCTTTATAATTAATCGTCGAATAACTGACTGCAACCGTCACGTCGCCTTCGGGTAAATCAGTTTCGTTTAATTGCGTTAACACAATCGTATCTTTGTCAGTCAGTTGTAATGCTTGAAACATATTTAGTCCTTTTTTTATTTGTTATTATTATGTATCTGATGCAAATTAGTCTATCCACTTTCTAGATTGCATCAACCCTTTCATTTCGTCAAGACATGCTGGGTCGTCAATCGTTGATGGCGTTGTGTAGGTCTGTCCATCAGCCATAGCACGTAAAATTTTACGTAAGATTTTACCTGAACGTGTTTTGGGTAAACGCGGAACGATTAAGGTATCTTTAAAACAGGCTATTGGGCCAATATTTTTAACTAATGCTTTTTTGATATCAGCATGCAGCGCTTCATCATTGATATCTTGACCGTCTTTTAAAATGACCATACCGACAGGCAGCTGACCTTTTAAGCTGTCTTTCACGCCAATGACTGCACATTCGGCAACGGCAGGGTGTTGTGCAACGACTTCTTCCATTTCACCTGTTGATAAACGGTGTCCAGCAATATTAATCACATCATCGGTGCGTCCCATAATAAAGACATAGCCTTGCGCATCAATATACCCGCCATCACCGGTACTATAGTAACCAGGAAATTCAGTTAAATACGCACTTTCAAAGCGTTCGAAATTACCCCATATGGACGGTAAACAGCTTGGCGGTAGCGGAGCTTTGATTGCAATTGCACCTTGTTTTCCTGCGGGTAATTCTTCGCCGTTATCATCCAAAATACAGACATTAAAACCGCTGATCGGTAAGGTAGCAGAGCCGGCTTTAATCGGCATTTTTTCGATACCCAACATATTGCCACAAATCGCCCAGCCTGTTTCGGTTTGCCACCAATGATCGATAACTGGTTTTCCGGTTTTTTCAACTGTCCAGTCGTAGGTGGGTGGATCGAGACGTTCGCCAGCCATAAAAATATTTTGTAATGAAGATAAGTCGTAATCATGAATTAACGCACCTTCAGGATCTTCCTTTTTTATAGCGCGAAATGCTGTCGGCGCTGCAAATAATGTTTTCACTTTGTACTCTTGAACCATGCGCCAAAAACCACCAGCATCTGGCGTTCTAACTGGTTTACCTTCGTACATTATCGTGGTGCAACCTGCCAATAATGGGGCATAGACGATATAAGAATGACCGACTACCCAACCAACATCTGACGCTGCCCAAAATACATCACCAGGTTGGTTATCATAAATCGAAGACATCGAATAATGTAATGCGACGGCATGACCACCATTATCTCGGACGACACCTTTGGGCGCGCCGGTTGTACCAGAAGTATATAAAATATAAAGAGGGTCAGTACCGTTTACCGGAACCGGTTCGGCAGGGACCGCTGTACTGATGACGTCAGCCCAATCGCAATCAATTGGATTGGTTAATTCTGCGGGTAGAGTATCACGCTGAAACATAATCAAACTGTCAGGCGTGTGCTCAGCAAGATCAATGGCTTCATCGACGAGTGGCTTGTAGGCAATGACTTTACTAATTTCTACTCCACAAGAAGCGGTGACGATGACTTTAGGCGTCGCATCATCAATTCGGATAGCAAGTTCATGTGGTGCAAATCCACCAAAGACCACTGAATGTATCGCACCCAAACGGGCAACGGCTAACATGGCAACGGCTGCTTCGGGGATCATCGGCATATATATAATGACACGATCGCCTTTGCCTACGCCTTTGTCACGCAACGCACCTGCAAATGCGGATACTTGAGTCAGTAATTCATTGTAGGTGAGGGTGCTTTTGGTATTAGTAACTGGGGAATCATAAATGATTGCAGCTTGATCGCCACGCCCTGATTGTACATGATGATCAATCGCCATAAAGCTGGTATTCATCATGCCATCAGCAAACCAACGATCCATGTTGTTTTCATCTTTACTCAAAATACTAGTAGGAGGTAAAAACCACGGCAATGCTTGCGCTTTTTCACCCCAAAACTCAGCCGGAGAATTAATCGATTTGGTATATTCTGATTGGTAGCTCATATGTAAATTTTCCATGTATTTTGTTAAATATATATCAATTCACTGTAAAGCATTCGGCTGATACGATGAATAAGACCTTAGGGTGAACTGAGTAACAATTTAGAAGTTCTTTGATCTAGCGTAATGGCAACACCTACTTACAATTGTGTTATTGCACTAGGCATTCTTATTCATATACTTTATATTGAGAATAACTATTGCTAGGAGCATAACGCATGGATCCCGCTGTTTTAATTAATACATTGTTTAGTATTCCAGTATTTTTAGTCATATTTGTCATTGTAGTACTTAAATTTTCAATTAAATTTGTACCGCAAAATCGCGCTTACGTCGTTGAGCGATTTGGTAAGTTTCAATCAACACGAGAGGCGGGATTAAACTTCTTAATTCCATTTATTGATCAAGTTGCTGCTGACCGTAGTCTTAAAGAACAAGCTGTGGATGTGCCAGAGCAATCGGCGATTACCAAAGATAACATCAGTTTACATGTCGATGGTGTGTTGTATTTTCGAGTCTTAGACCCGAAAAAAGCCACCTATGGTGTTGATGATTATGTGTTTGCTGTTACTCAATTAGCCCAAACCACGATGCGTTCAGAATTAGGTAAGATGGAGTTAGATAAAACCTTTGAAGAACGTGACATGCTCAATGCTAATATTGTTTCAGCGATTAATGAAGCATCCGGTCCTTGGGGGATTCAGGTATTACGTTATGAAATTAAAGATATAACGCCACCTGCTTCGGTCATGGAAGCGATGGAAGCCCAGATGAAAGCGGAACGTGTCAAGCGAGCTCAGATCCTTGAATCTGAAGGCGATCGTCAAGCGGCAATTAACCGTGCAGAAGGTGAAAAACAATCTCAAGTATTAGCTGCTGAAGCGGATCGTGCGGAGCAAATTCTCCGTGCAGAAGGTGAAGCCAAAGCAATTGTGGCAGTTGCCAATGCCCAAGCTGAAGCACTTGCCACTATTGGTGAGCAAGCTAACACTGAAGCAGGTCAAAAAGCGATTCAATTGGATTTGGCCACAAGAGCAATTGAAGCAAAACATGCAATAGCTAAAGAATCCTCCGTCATATTATTACCCGATGGCGCAACCGATGCGACAAGCATAGTAGCGCAAGCGACAACCATAATTAATACCTTGAATAAGGGAGCAAAACTATGAGTTGGTTTGAACAAAATTTAGCGGAAACCCTGTTTATCATTGGCTTGATTCTCTTAATTGTCGAAGTCACCGTGTTGAGCTTTTCGACTATTATTTTGTTCATGATTGGGGCTGCAACTATTATTACGAGCGTGACTATGTATATTGGCGTGATCAGTGATGATTTGCTCAATGCATTGTTAATCATCGCGGTATTAACTGCGATCTTGGCGCTGGTGTTATGGAAGCCGTTTAAAGGCTTGCAAAATATTCAAGAAGATAAACCAGTAACCTCAGATTTGGTGGGTTTTACATTTATGTTAGCACAAGATGTGGAACCCAACAGTGTGGTCAAATATAAATATTCAGGTATTGATTGGAAACTCATCAGCCCGACTTTTATCCGCGCGCAAACCAAGGTCAAGGTGATCGCTGTCAATGTCGGCGAGTGGGAAATTATCGCGTTGAATTAAGTTCGATTTGTGGGGTGGGTTTGATATACTCACCCTAACTTACCAACAGAGCAATTCAATGCAGCCATATCAACAAGCTATACTTCAAGCATTATCTATACCTCGATATATTAGCACATCGAATGCTCAGCCAGACGCTCAGGTTGAAACTCAAGTTGAATACCCTAAAGTTTCTGCGCAATTACTCTCTGATTTATCTCTTGCTGTTAATCAATCTCTCGCGCTTGATCAAGTTGTATTTGGTGAGCAATTGGTTGTGACACCCACTTATATTACTCTCCCTTATCCGATGAGTGGTGAGGTAAAACCGATCGTTTATCGAGCTCTGTGTGAACATTATGCCGTTCGCGTACAACCATAAGTTACTCACAACGTGTCATCTCGAGAGTAAGCATGACAACCATTAGTAAATTAACGATTGAGCATTGGCAATCCGCTTATGCCATTATGCAACAAACCCAACCCGATACTTGGTCGATTGATACGTTTAGACAATCACTTAGCCCGCCAAATCTAGCAATGCAGATAATACTAGACCAAAAATGCATTGGTTTTTATATTATCCAAGTACTCAGTACTGCGAGTTTCACTGAATGGAATTTAGAAGAAATTGCTGTAGCTCCTCGTTTTCAAGGGCGTGGATACGGTCGAGAGTTAATCAACGAATTAGTCAAGCAAGCGAGGTTATTACAAGTTGATGACATTTTTTTGGAAGTGCGTGCTTCTAATCAGCGTGCTATTAATTTGTACATAAAAAGTGGTTTTGAGCAGATTGATGTTCGTAAAAATTATTATCCACTCATTTCTTATCACGTTGATAGCGCTAATGAGTTGACTACCGAACCGACTGGCCTAGCCACTCATGAAGATGCACTTATTTTGCGTTGGCAACGTTGTGCATGATTTTATCAATAAGCATTTTTTGATCAAACGGTTTTGATAAATGGTCATTCATGCCAGCATCAAAACACATTTGTTTATCTGATTCCATCGCATTAGCCGTCATAGCAATAATCGGAATATCGGTAAGTTCTAATTCTTGACGAATATGTGTGGTAGCAATCACCCCATCCATTACTGGCATTTGCATATCCATTAAAATCAAGTCAAACCGTTGCGGGTGCGCAAGTAAAATATCTAACGCCATTTTGCCATTTTCCGCTATGGTTGTCTGTGCGTGCAGATTCATGAGCATGTTGGATACAACTTCTTGATTAATAAGATTATCTTCTACCAATAAAATCTCATAGCCTTTTAAATCTTTTGTCGAGTGATAGGGTTCATTAACAATCGTTTGACCTTCCTCATGTAATAATTTAGCTGCTATTTCTTCGAAAAATATTGAAGGGGTGAGCGGTTTGATAAAATACCCATCAATGAGATTTAAACGCATTTTTTCAAAATTTTGGTCTAGGTCAGAAGAAAGCGTGATTAATAAATAAATCAATGGCGCCTCGCTAGCATCAATACAGGCTTTAATTTGTTCTAATTCCGCCCATGTAGTTGCATCTACCTTGGGCTTATCCACGACTACCACATCAATGCGGGGTGCATCACTATGTTGGCGTTCAGACAATATGGTTAAGACATTATCTAATGACGCGGCATGCACCGAAGCCCAGCCAAAGTTCTCGAAAATCCTTTCTAGAATATTTTTTCCAATCGTATTATTTGAATACACTAACACATGTAATTGCTGCATCAGTCGTTGATACAACTGTTGGCTAACTTGGGTTGAAATATGAGGTGTAGCTGACATGACTTTTTCTAATACGAGCTCAAAATAAAATGTCGAACCGACCATTGGTTTCGATTTAACTTCTAGTTTACTGTCCATTAAGGTCAATAAGCTTTCTGTGATATTGAGCCCTAAACCGGTCCCGCCATATTTTTTATTGACTTCCATACTGGCTTGTTCAAAGCTATTGAAGATTCGTGATAACTGCTCTTCATTAATCCCAATTCCAGAATCACTGACTTCAAATTTTAAGGTAATGTGGGTATCGGTTTGTGCTTGCTGGGTGACTTTGATTTTAACAAAACCTTCTTCAGTAAACTTGATGGCATTACTGGTTAGGTTTACCAATATTTGTCGCAGCCTAATTTCGTCACCGATTACCGCTAGATTTAGATTAGGCTGAATATCTAACCAGAGTTCGAGTCTCTTATCCTTTAGGGATCCTGACATCAACACACCCACATCTGTTATCATGGCTTCTAATGAAAATGCGGCGTGCTGTAAGGTGAGTTTGTTCGCTTCTAGTTTACTGAAATCTAAAATATCATTGAGGACTTGGGATAATAAATGTGTCGATTTTAAGCCGCTTTCAGCAAATCCGAGCTGTTTTTTATTTAATGGCTCTAGGGCTAATAGTTGGAAAAATCCCATGATGCCATTTAATGGCGTCCTGATTTCATGACTCATATTGGCTAAAAACTTGGACTTAGCTGAAACTGCTATTTGCGCTTGATAGTTAGCTTGTTCTGCGCGCTCTCGTTGTTTGCCTAAATCAACCAGCGTATAAAATACCCATACCATCATGCCTATAAATAGTGCTGCACAAGACAAAATGATCCATAAGTAAGTGTTTTCTATTAACGCAAGACCCGTTGCTCCATTTGTTTTTAGCGGGTACGTATAAAATAACTCAGGATAACGCGAATTCACTCCCGCAGGCGTTAACAGGATCTTACCAAACAAGTCGACGCCATCATTTTGTACATTAAATTCAGTGACACGGTTTAATTTAAACCATAATCGTGGATCTTGTACTCTCAACGTTGCATTTTCATTACCGAGTAGCCAACCCCAGTTTTTGGTCGTGTCATTACTATGCAGGTAATATCCTTCTTGATTAATTAAACTTAATTGAGTATCAATCAAAGAATCTAAGTGAGAAAACAAGCCAACACACAAGTAATTGATAACGAGTATCCCTTGGTTTTGGGTTTCATCACCAAATTTGACAATAAATCGGATAGTAGGACGGATAGGGAGCTCAATCTCACCGAACTCTTGATTGAGATCGAAATCAGAGACTAATATTTCATTATTTTCTAACGCTAAGCCGTTTTGCACATACGGACGGTTCAGTTTATTTTGGAGTTCGTTAGTTGCTACAACCTTGTTAGTATTAAACTGACGTTCTACTCTAATTTGTTCAATGCCAGAGGCATCGATATAACGAATTTTCTGAAAATTAGGATGGGTTTTAAGCATATTGATCCATGAATTTTCAAGGGCTTTTTTGGATGGTTGAGTAGCAAGTTTGGCAAAGAGAATAAAATCTTGTTCATTGCGCAAGCGCACCAAATCCCTCTCAACACTGAGAAGCTCACTTTCTATTTCATTTTTTAACAAATTAACCTGATAGGTAACTTGGTCTATTTTTTGTTGTTGAGCAATCTGTTCACTTTCAGAAATCTCTGCGTGCAAGACCAGTATCAGTAATCCAAGAATTAAACAAGTAGGGACGCATAACCGCCAAAACAACAACTTATGTCTCATGAATGTTCTCATAAGCGAAAATATTTATTGAGTATAGATGGTGAATTGCTTTTTAGCTATTAGTATACTTTATCAGCTATGTGTAATGGTTATTTAAGTATACATATATGTATACTTAAAAGGCTTTATGGTAAACATTTGTGTTGACATTAAGTTGCTAAGCAATATCACTGATAAAGTGAACCAAGCTGTCAAGCAGTTTGGAGATTTCTCTATACATCCGCAAGAGGGGTGGCTTCGAACAGTTAGAAATGCGCTTGGCATGTCTGGTTCGCAATTAGCAAAACGGCTTGGCGTAACTAAATCCAGAGTATCAAAAGCAGAGCAAGACGAGCTCTCAGGCAGTGTCACATTGAAGACAATGCAAAGCATGGCTGAAGCGATGGATTGTAAGTTTGTATATGCGGTGGTGCCAAATAATGACGTTGAAACTATAATAAAGCTGCGTGCGAAAGAAAAGGAGCGTTTGCAAGTAGAGACAGCTTCCATGCATATGGCGCTTGAAGCACAATCTTTGAGTAAAGAACAACTCGAATTTGAAATTCAGCGAATTGCTGCGCAAATTGTTGATAAAATGCCGTCAGACTTCTGGAATGATGAGTAAGTGTTAGGGCTATGACTAATTACTCTTCCAATCTGAACACCCCGACGGAACGACACCATTGGATCCTGATGTATTATCCGAAGCGTTTGTTTGTGAGTTGCATAGAAAGCTTTTTGGCAGTGTTTGGAAATGGGCAGGAACATTCCGACATACAGAAAAAAATATTGGTTTAGATCCGATTCAAGTATCTATTCAGCTAAGACAATTGTTGGATGCTGCAAAATACTGGGTCGAGCATGAAACCTTCGAGCCTAAAGAGTTAGCTGCAAGGTTTCATCATTAATTAGTTTATATTCATTTGTTTCCTAACGGTAACGGTCGTCATGAACGAACGCCGCAATGAATATATTGCTGCTCTTTGTTGGCGCAAATGGCGTCGGAGCTAGATAAAGCAGCTGGAGCTTGATAGTTCGTTATCAATCTCCAGAACATAATGTTCTGGTCAAGTCCAACCGGGTTAAAATTCATATTCAACAAATTGTCAGCGACTGCATCACTGTGCTTACGCTTTGTTGTGACTTTGTAGGCAATGCGCTGGGTTACCACCAAACCTACTCTTTTCAAAAAGCGCCTTCGCCCTACGGTGTAAATTCAGTCTCTGAGTATGAAGGTATTGAGCGCGCGCATGAAGTTGCTTGTTTTATTGAGGAACATGGCGAGATTGCAGGCGATTTATTATCTCACTTTGGAGATAGTATCGACGATGCGCAAAAAGCTATGGAAGATAATTATTGTGGTTGTTATGCCTCATTGGCTGATTATGCCGAAGAGCTGACCGAAGAAACCACAGAGATCCCAGAGCATTTAGCATTTTATATCGATATTTAAAATACTGATAGAGACTTTGTTTTAAACCGTTCCGGTTTATAATTTATATAATTTGCGGCGCTTACCGCCGTGAAACTTAATGGTGGTAAACCATATTTTATTATGTTAGTTTATACATATTGTTTTTTACGGCGTTAATCGCCGCAAATAAAGCTAATGGTAAACTAAAAAGGGTTGTACGCTTGGTTAACAGCACTACTTCACATGATGATGTAGCAAAAGGGGCTTATAAACAGTCACTTAAAGCGCTTCTACCTTATGGCATGCTGGCGACTAAAAAGTGGCTGGCTGAACAAGGCTTAAGTGCCCATGCCATCGATAACGCAGTTAAAACAGAAACTTTGTTATTACTGGCTACTGGCGTATATAGCCAGTATTCCCGCTCATTGAGCTGGGAAGGGCTGGTCGCCTCAATGCAGCGTATGGATATGAACAACTGGGATAATCTACCTTCGGTCATCGTTGGCGGGTTGTCAGCATTGTCCTTGTCAGGATTGTCGCAGTATCTGTCGTTAGGCAGTACGCCACATATTCATTTGTATGCACAAGGCAAGTTGCCATCATGGTTGGGGCGTCTGTCGCTGCCCGTTGAATGTGAGGGGCATAGTACTAATACCTTATGGCCTGAATGGCTGACAAAAGACAACAGTTTTATCAGGCAGCATGAATGGGAGGCGGGACTGCCCCCTGTGTATTTTTCATGCCCTGAAAAAGCGTTATTAGAATTACTGGTAGATTTGCCAGACGCGGTTAGCTTTGAACATGCTGATGAATTAATGCAAGGCCTAGTGAATTTATCACCCAGAAAACTCGATACACTTTTAAAAGCCTGTAAAAGTGTGAAGGTGAAACGATTGTTTTTCTGGCTGGCTAAACGTCAAGCTTACCCTTGGTTTAACAAACTGAATGTCGAGGATTACGATTTAGGCTCTGGCAAGCGTGTTGTGGCTAAAGGCGGTAAATTGGATACGGATTATTTGATCACTGTGCCGTCACATATGGCAATGGAAAGCGAAAGTTAGCGATGGATAGAAACAGTATTTATTACAAGCAAGTGCAGTTATTGATGCAGGTTTTGCCCTTTGTCGCCAAGCAAGAATGCTTTGCGCTTAAAGGCGGTACGGCGATCAATCTCTTTGTCAGAGAGTTTCCGCGCTTGTCGGTTGATATTGATTTAGTTTATCTGCCAATGAAAGGCCGTGATGACGCATTACAGGAAATATGCGCAGCATTGAATGCCATTAGTGCAGACTTAAAAGCCGCGTTTAAAGATGTTGAGCTAACCGAAGCATACAAGTCAAAGCGCGATGCGCTAAGACTAATCGTTGGCCGTAATGGCGTACAGATTAAAGTCGAGCTATCGCCCGTATTACGTGGCACGGTTTACGAGCCGCAGTTGATGGAAGTATGCGCAGCTGTAGAAGATGAATTTGGTTATGCAGAAGTGCCTGTGGTGGCCTTGGCCGATCTCTATGCTGGCAAAATATGCGCGGCATTAGATAGGCAGCACCCAAGAGACTTATTCGATGTGAAGTGGCTCTTGGAAAATGAAGGCCTGACGGATGAGATACGAAAGGCACTAATAATCTATCTCTCAAGTCACAACCGGCCAATGGCCGAATTGTTAAGGCCGCAATTTAAAGATATAGCGGCCATTTATGCAGGTGAATTTGCAAATATGGCTGAGACGGACGTACCGCTTGAAGAGCTGGTGGCCGTCAGAGAGCGTTTGGTAGAGCTTATTCACCAAGGGCTGACCGATAGTGAGAAAGGCTTCTTACTGTCGTTTAAAAACCGTGAGCCGGATTGGGCGCTACTTGAGCTTGATGATGTAAATGAACTTCCGGCCATTAAATGGAAACAGATTAATCTGGCCAAAATGCCAGATGAAAAACATAAGCAGGCGTTAGACAAGCTAAAAGAAGTACTGAGTGTTTGATTTATAGTACTTAGTTATTTTGCTAGAATAGCGCTCAAATTTTTCAATGCTTTGATGGGAGGTTTTGCTGGCTGTAGGCAGTGGCAATCTGCTTGAGCTCTTTATTGAGTGAAACATCGGGGCTTAGAGTTAACTTTATTTTTTGTACAAATGGTTGTACAAAACGGGAATTTAGATACATGGCAAACGCCGATTTTCTTAAAGAAATCAATAAGCGAAGAACTTTCGCTATCATCTCGCACCCTGATGCTGGTAAAACGACAATCACTGAAAAAGTATTATTGTTCGGTAATGCCTTGCAAAAAGCAGGTACCGTAAAAGGCAAAAAATCCGGGCAACACGCCAAATCGGATTGGATGGAAATGGAAAAAGAACGGGGCATTTCGGTGACAACTTCAGTGATGCAGTTTCCTTATGCTGATCATTTGGTCAATCTTTTAGATACCCCTGGACACGAAGATTTCTCGGAAGATACATACCGGACGTTAACAGCTGTTGATTCTTGTTTGATGGTGATCGATGCTGCAAAAGGGGTTGAAGCACGAACCATTAAATTAATGGAAGTCACGCGTTTACGTGATACGCCAATCATTACCTTTATGAATAAATTAGACCGTGATACCCGCGATCCGATTGATTTGATGGATGAAGTTGAAGACATCCTAAAAATCAAATGCGCTCCAATTACCTGGCCAATAGGCATGGGTAAAGAATTCAAAGGCGTGTATCACTTATTACGTGATGAAACCGTATTATATAAAACAGGTATGGGTCATACCATCCAAGACGGTAAAGTGATAAAAGGTCTGCACAACCCAGAGTTAGATGACGCTATCGGGTATTATGCTGAAGAGTTACGCGATATGCTTGAGTTAGTGCAAGGCGCATCACATGAATTTAACTTAGAAGAATTTTTAGCCGGAGAGCTAACGCCAGTTTTCTTTGGTACAGCCTTAGGTAACTATGGTGTTGATCACATGCTTGATGGATTAGTCGAGTGGGCACCGAAGCCTCAGCCGCGCAAGACCGAAGTCCGTGAAATCGCTGCAGAAGAAGAAAAGTTCTCTGGCTTTGTGTTTAAAATCCAAGCGAATATGGATCCTAAACACCGTGACCGTATTGCGTTTTGTCGTATTGTATCGGGTAAATATGAAAAAGGCATGAAAATGCGCCATACCCGAATAGGTAAAGACGTTCGCGTGTCGGATGCCTTGACCTTTTTAGCCGGTGACCGTTCATTACTCGAAGAAGCTTATGCGGGTGATATTATCGGATTACATAACCATGGTTCAATTCGTATCGGCGATACCTTTACCGCAGGTGAAGATATTCGTTTCTCGGGTATTCCTAATTTTGCTCCGGAGTTATTTAAGCGTATCCGTCTTAAAGATCCACTGAAAATGAAGCAGTTACAAAAAGGTCTGATTCAATTATCAGAAGAAGGCGCGGTCCAAGTATTTAGACCGTTGATGAACAACGATTTGATTGTTGGCGCTGTTGGTGTACTTCAGTTTGACGTGGTTGTTGCACGCTTAAAAGGCGAATATAACGTAGATGCTATATATGAGCATGTGTCTGTTGCAACAGCACGTTGGGTCTATGGTGACGAACGTAAAGTGGACGAATTTAGACGTAAAGCACAAGCCAATCTTGCACTCGATGGTGGTGATAACTTAACGTACATCGCACCGACTATGGTGAATTTATCGTTAGCGTTAGAGCGTTATCCCGACATTACGTTTACGGCGACACGTGAACAATAAGCGAGTTAAGGTGCAAATGCGAGTCACAACACTAGCAACACACGAATAATTTTTAAAAAGAGTATATATGAATATCCAAGCCATTTTAGTTTCCCGTTTCAAGGCTGCTCTAGCGTCATTAGATGCCTCTGATGCGCCCGTTCCAGTGAGTAAAAGTACCCGTCCTGAGTTTGGTGAATACCAATTTAACGGTGCGATGGGCTTGGCTAAAATAAAACGCTGCCCACCGCGAGAAGTCGCACAGCAAATTTTAGACGTGGTACAACTAGATGATATAGCGGATAAATGTGAAATTGCCGGTCCGGGTTTTATTAATATTCATTTATCACCTGATTGGTTAGCACAACAGGCTAATACCACCTTGCATGATGCACGCATTGGTATTGCTGCTCAGCCGGAACAAACGATTGTTGTCGATTACTCTGCACCAAATCTAGCAAAAGAAATGCATGTCGGGCATTTACGTTCGACGATTATTGGTGATGCCGTCGCCAAAGCCTTAGAGTTTATGGGCCATAAGGTCTTGCGTCAAAACCATATGGGCGATTGGGGCACACAGTTTGGTATGTTGCTCGCGCACCTAAATGATAAATTACAAGCCAATGAAGTGGCAGAAACAGCGTTATCTGATCTAGAAGATTTTTATCGTGTTGCCAAAGTACGTTTTGATAATGAAGAGGGCTTTGCTGATCGTGCTCGTGAGTATGTAGTGAAGTTACAAGGCGGTGATGCACAATGCTTAGCGTTGTGGCAAAACTTTATTGACGTGTCGATAGCCCACTCTGAAGAGGTCTATCATAAGCTCAGTGTGACTCTGACGCGTGATGATGTTATGGGCGAGTCTGCGTACAATCATGATTTAGCCAATGTGGTGAGTGAATTACAAGCTCAAGGTGTGGTGGTCGAAGATGCCGGCGCACAAGTCGCTTTCCTTGAAGAGCTAGCGGATAAAAATGGTAAACCCGCTGTCTATATTGTACAAAAATCAGGTGGTGGGTATTTATATGCCACGACCGATTTAGCGGCTATTCGCTATCGTAAAAGTCAGTTAAACGCTTCACGCACATTGATCTTTACTGACGCACGTCAAGCGCTGCATTTTAAACAAACAGAAATAGTTGCGCGTAAAGCTGGTTTCTTAGCCGCGGACGATCAATATCAACATTGTCCTTTTGGGATGATGTTAGGCAAAGACGGCAAGCCCTTTAAAACGCGTACCGGCGGCACAGTTAAGTTAATTGATTTGCTTGATGAAGCGGTAGAAAGAGCGGGTGCATTGCTTGCAACTCGTGATAATGATTTTTCTGCGGAAACACTGGCAGATATGGCTGATAAAATTGGGATTGGCGCAGTTAAATATGCTGATTTAAGTAAAAATCGCACTACTGATTACATCTTTGATTGGGATGCGATGCTCAGTTTTGAGGGAAATACCGCGCCATATTTGCAGTATGCTTTTACGCGTATCCAAAGTATTTTTGCCAAAGCTAACGTCGATATGAGCGCATGTGATGCGGTAATTGATATTCAGGCAAGTCAAGAGAAATCCCTAGTTACCAAATTATTACAATATCAAGATACCTTAGAACAGTTAATTGATGATGCCGCTCCGCATGTGTTATGTACCTATTTATATGAACTGGCGAGTTTGTATATGAAGTTTTATGAAGCGTGTCCAATCCTCAAAGAAGACGTCACTGCCGAGCAAAAAGCCTCTCGTTTAGCCATTTGCGCATTATGCAGTGAGACGATGGGACATGGTCTAGGTTTATTAGGTATAGCAACACTTAATAAAATGTAAATAAAATTGCTGAATACCACGTATTGAAAACTTTGATTACATTTACGGTCTGATTTGCACAATTGGTTTACAACTTATGTTAATTTTAAAGCTTATACTATTGTCATTAGCGCTAATAATCTAGCGCAATGAAATTAGCACAACAAATTTAACTAACGAAATAACCAAAAGGACAATTATTATGATCGTTAAATTAACTAAGAGTATCGCAGTGGTATTAGCACTTTCGAGTTTTACCGTCGTTAACAGTGTTAGCGCAAGTGACAATGCCTCACAAAACAGCTTACAAGGCACCTCACAAAATAATTCGAAAGAAGATATTGAGAGAATCGGTATCACGGGTTCGGTGCCACTGTTGTTTTATAAAGATGACATGCAAGCCGCAGAATTAGATTTTTATGAAATGTTCAATGCGCTAAACGATAACAAAAAATATAAAGTATTGTGTCGCAAAGAGACGCGTTTAGGCAGTCGCATTAAGACACGTGTATGCTATCCACAATACGTACTAGATCGAATGGCGGAAGAAACCCAAGATGCGTTATCATCGGGTGCGGGTTATCCTTCATTACAGCAAATTGAATTTGCGGTTAAGGATGAGCGAGAAGAATCCATAAAGTATGTGGAAGAATTAGTTAAATCTAATCCCGAATTGTTACATAAATTAATTCAACTTAACGAAAAACAAGCGTTATATGCGCAAAAAAAAGCACAAGTGTATCCAGATTAATAATGGCGAGCCAGTTCACTGCGCAACTAGCTAAATAAATTTTTGAAACATCAATAGCGAATAGATTCATGGCGAATTGGTCTTAAAAACATTGTTTTACTATCCATTTTCCATGAAATTCGCTATAATTCCGCATCAAAATTTCAGTCATCACACAGCATTATTATGTTTGAAACTAATCCAATTACATCAAGTTTAGCGGATATCCGCGAACGAACAGCGTCTCTTCGGGGGTATCTTTGACTTTGCTGTCAAGCAAGAACGCCTTGAAGAAGTCAATCGCGAATTAGAGGACTCTGCCGTTTGGAATAATCCCGAACACGCGCAAGCACTAGGTAAAGAAAAAGTCACCTTAGAGCAAATTGTTGAAACCATCGAGATCCTTGAACAAGGTGTCGAAGATGTTGAAGGCTTGTTAGAGCTTGCGGTAGAAGCGGAAGACGAAGATACGTTTGCCGAGACGCAAAGCGAATTAGCCGAATTGATTACCCATCTTGAATTACTTGAATTTCGCCGTATGTTTGCTGGACCTAATGACAGTAATGATTGTTATTTGGATATTCAATCAGGATCAGGCGGCACCGAAGCACAAGATTGGGCTAATATGTTATTACGCATGTATTTGCGTTGGGGTGAAGAAAACGGCTTTAAAACCGAACTCATTGAAGTCTCTGATGGCGATGTGGCAGGCATTAAATCTGCAACCATTCGCTTTGGTGGAGAATACGCCTACGGTTGGTTGAGAACTGAAACAGGCGTACATCGTTTAGTGCGTAAATCGCCATTTGATTCGGGTAGCCGTCGTCATACTTCATTTGCTTCTGCGTTCATTTACCCTGAGATTAATGATGATATTGATATTGAACTTAATCCTTCGGATTTACGCATTGATACTTACCGTGCTTCTGGTGCCGGTGGTCAGCACGTAAACCGTACGGATTCTGCGGTACGGATCACGCATTTACCGACCAATATCGTCGTGCAATGCCAAAATGACCGTTCGCAACATAAAAATAAAGACCAAGCCATGAAGCAGCTTAAAGCGAAGCTGTATGAACATGAGTTGCAAAAACAAAACGTAGAAAAGCAAGCGATGGAAGATAGTAAATCAGACATCGGTTGGGGTAGCCAAATTCGTTCGTATGTATTAGATGATTCGCGCATCAAAGATTTACGAACAGGGGTAGAAACTCGTAATACGCAATCTGTATTAGATGGCGATTTAAACAAATTTATTGAAGCCAGCTTAAAATCTGGCTTGTAATCACACCATAGTAGGATTTAGGAAACGCAATGACCGACCAACATTCAGATGATAATAAACTCGTAGCTGAACGCCGTGCCAAATTAGATGCCATTCGCGCACAGTGTAAATCCAATGGATTTCCAAACAGCTTTCGTCGTGAAGCGTATGCTGATGATTTGCAATCTTCATTTGCAGAGCATGAAAAAGCGGACTTAGAAACGTTAGGTCATGTAGTCAGCATCGCGGGTCGTATTATGGCAAAACGTGGACCATTTTTATTGTTGCAAGACATGAGTGGTCAAGTGCAAGCTTATGCTTCTAAAGACACACAAAAAGATATTAAAGCACGTTACGGCAGCTTAGATATTGGCGATATTATTGGTGTGAAAGGTACATTGCATAAATCTGGTAAAGGCGATTTGTATGTCAATATGGACGAATATGAATTACTCACTAAATCATTACGTCCATTACCAGAAAAATTTCATGGTCTAGCTGATCAAGAAACCAAATATCGCCAACGTTATGTTGACTTGATTACTTCTCCTGAAACGCGCGACACTTTTTTCATGCGTAGCAAAATTATCAGTGGTATTCGTGGTTTCTTGACTGAACGTCAGTTTATGGAAGTAGAAACGCCGATGCTACAAGTCATCCCTGGTGGTGCTACGGCTAAGCCGTTTGTGACGCATCACAACGCGCTCGATATTGGTATGTATTTGCGAATTGCACCTGAGCTTTATCTTAAGCGTTTGGTTGTGGGCGGTTTTGAACGTGTATTCGAAATCAACCGTAACTTCCGTAACGAAGGCTTATCAACTCGTCATAATCCTGAATTTACAATGATTGAGTTTTATCAAGCCTATGCCGATTACAATGACTTAATGGATTTGACGGAAGAGATGTTAAAGCACCTAGCACAAACCGTGTTAGGTACGACCATTGTTAAAAATACCGTGAAAAACACTGATGGAGAAGTGACCGAAACTAAAGAATATGATTTTGGTCAGCCTTTCCAACGCTTATCGATGGGTGATGCGATCTTGAAATATTGGCCTGAAGCGAATGTGGCTGCCATTAATGATCCAGAAGCACACTTACCTGAACTTAAAGCGATGGCCAAGCAATTGCACATAAAAGAGCCGGAAGTTGATGGGATCTGGGGGGCGGGTAAATACCTATGTGAGATTTTTGAAGCAACAGCTGAAGAGCAATTGGATCAACCGACGTTCATTACCCAGTATCCTTGGGAAGTATCTCCACTGGCACGTCGTAACGATGATAATCATTTTGTAACTGACCGATTTGAATTCTTCGTTGGTGGTCGTGAACTAGCCAATGGTTTCTCAGAGTTAAATGATTCAGAAGATCAAGCTGCACGTTTTAGAAAGCAAGTAGAAGAAAAAGACGCCGGTGATGATGAAGCGATGCATTTTGATGATGATTACATTACTGCGCTTGAGTATGGCTTACCGCCCACTGCTGGTGAAGGGATCGGAATTGACCGTTTAGTGATGCTGTTCTCGGACAGCCCAACAATTAAAGACGTGATCTTGTTTCCACATATGAAACCGTTACTGCAAGAGCCTTCAGCACAAGAGTAATTATGCCCATAACCCTCAGAATTTTAATCTGAGGCGTTTTACGCAAAGACTCATTTGATGACATTTAAAGCCGCTGTTTAAGCGGCTTTTTCTATGGCTAAGATTTGTTGTAATAAGGATTTATTGCCAGTCACATCGATTCCATTAGCTTCGCCTAGCGTTACCACATACCCATTAATTTGTTCTATTTCTGATTTTCTGCCGTGTTTTATATCTTGGTGCATGGATGAATAATTTTCTCGGGTATCAAAAATAACTGCTAATACTTGTTTAAATTGAGAGGCGCTATCAAGCAATACACCCTGAGAGGCTGCCACAGTAACGACTTCGTCAACGATTTGTTTGATAATACCGAGTAACCCTAGAGACGATAATTCGCCATTTTTTACGTCATGAATAGCGGTCAATGGATTGATAACACAATTGATGGCTAACTTAGTAAATAACGGGATTAATATGTCATCATGCCATGTAGGTTCGGGGATAATATGATTGATTAGCGCGATATGTTCAGGGTTAGGCACAAGCGCTGAAGTACTTTTCACGATCCCTAATTGAGTGTGGCCCTTAGCGGTATGCTTGACCACAGCACCTTCTCTAAAGCCCGCCAAAGTAGTCGTGCCGGCAATAATTACGTGGGTGGGAAACAACCGTGATGCCACTTCAATACTTCCCATCCCATTATGCAACAACAGTAATGTCGCACCTGGTGCTAGGTTTCCTTGCAACTGAGATAACACCTGCGCCACTTGATAGGCTTTTACTGGAACAATCACTAAGCCAGATAACTGCTCATTGGTGAGTTGTATAGTGTTTAAAGAATCTGGCTGAGGAAGATGGGTTATTTGTCCTGAAAGCGATTGAACTGTGATCGTTGAAAAGTCAAGTTGCCGATCTTTAAAGCGATGTTTATCCCGAATGTATTGCTGCACTGAGAACTGAAGGTGTAGTGCTGTGCTGGCAAGTAATGACCCGATGACCCCTTGACCAATAATATGGATTGCTGGTGTTACTTTGTTGGCCATGGTCGTTCCAGTAGATTTGATGGCACAATCATACTAGAAATATCAGACTCGTCAAACAGACTCGCCTCATTGGCTGCATGCTCCATATTAACAACAGGGCAAGTAACATTGATGGCTTCGGAGCCATATTCAAAGGTTAACGCATAGGCATGCAAATACATCCGTTGTGCAGAAGTACCGCCATAATGAGTGTCACCTAAGATGGTACTGCTATTACTTTTGAGTGCCACTCTGATTTGATGTGTTTTTCCACTAAAAGGTTTGATCCAAAAAAGATACAAACCATTGCCTAAACCTTGGCGAAAAAAATAGGAGATCGCAGGATGGTGCATCGTTTTGGTTAATGCCCACTGACCACGACGTTTATTGACCATGTCACCTTTGACCCAGCCTTGCTTACGCTTACCCTTGTTGTCACTCAGCGCGACATAATATTTTTGCACACGATGTTTAGTAAATAATATCCGAAAACGTTCGGCGGCGATGGCGTGTTTTGCAATAATTAAACAGCCTGAGGTGTGGTCATCTAATCGATGTACTAAGTGTAACGTTGCCGGGTCATAGGAAATGGATAGGGTTTTTGTCGCTGTTTGTTGCGCTAAAGAAGCGCGTAGTAAAGGTAAAATGGCGGGTAATGGGTTAACAACAGTGGGGTCCTCGGTGCTTAGCTTAGCGGTATTGTTACTACTGGTTGAGGATTGATGCATAGTGACGCAGGCAGGTTTTGCTACCACCATAAAATCTACATGGTCAAATAATACCTGCATCACAGTTCTTTACTTAACGGCCGAGCGCAGCAAAGTTAATGCTGCTTCGTAGTTGAGTTGTTGAATCGCTAATAGAAGCTCATCTTTTTGCGCTGCTGACATGGTTAAATTTTGCATATATTGCGCGAGTTCTTCCGCTGGGATAAATTGATTTTTGGTAAGTACACTTTCTAATGATTGTAGTGATTGTGAGTTGTTTGCATCATCAGGTACTGCCTCTTGATAAGTGCCTTCAGTTTTAATAAAGTGCTCCGTCGCGCGAATTGTCGCGGTTAGTGTATCGCCAAACTCTTCGATTTCAGTTGGATTTGCTTTGCCTTTTTTACATTTTTCTTCGAGTATTTTGGCGTGTTCGTATAAATGCAACATACCAAGGTTGCCCGCGACACCTTTGATGGTGTGCACTAATAAACTGGCTGAATCAAACTGACTATTGGCACATTTTTTCTGCATATCTTGTGGTGCATTTGCGTAATCGGTATTAAATTTGGTAAGCAAACGGCATAGTAACTCTTTGTTACCATTAAGTTGAGATACCGCGAACTCTGAATTAAAATAAGTCATTATGTCTTTAGCATAAACAATTAGTTTATTCATAGTAGCGAAAAAATAGTCAAATACCAGATTTCTTTTACGAATTAACTATATTAATCTGCATTTTTTGCTTATGATCCTCGCAAAGCGGATTTAACGCGAATAAAGAATATACGGACCTCATTTTGATATCAGATACGACTTCATTTACGCAACGAGTAGTGTTTTTATATGAACACAAGCGCCTGGGTACATTGCGTGACACCCAACACGGAATCGAACGTGAAGGCTTAAGAGTCACACCAGATGGTAAATTATCCCCATTATCTCATCCATCAGCGTTGGGTTCTGCGTTAACGCATGAATCGATTACAACAGATTTTTCTGAATCTCTGTTGGAGTTTATTACGCCTCCTTGTGCAACAATTAATACGACGTTGTCGCAATTAGCCGATATTCACACGCATGTGTATTTACAAATCAATAATGAACAAATTTGGCCTTTATCGATGCCGTGTTTTGTTGGTGATGAAGATGATATTGTGCTGGCGCATTACGGTAGCTCTAATATCGGTAAAATGAAACATGTTTATCGCGTAGGTCTAAAGAACCGTTATGGCAGTATGATGCAAGCTATATCGGGTGTGCATTTTAACTTTTCTTTATCAAAGCCTTTTTGGGATCTTTGGTGTGAAATGCACGGTAAACCACTAAGCCAAGAGGCTATTTCTGAAAGTTACTTTTCACTTATCCGTAATTACCGTCGTATGTGTTGGATTATCCCGTATTTATATGGGGCATCACCGGCCATTTGTCGTTCATTTCTACAAGACCGCAAACCTGCGTTTGACTTTGGTAAAATAGGCAAAGGGACGCTCTATTTACCTTATGCAACCTCGTTAAGGATGTCTGATTTAGGCTATACCAACTCGGCACAATCCTCATTGGATATATGTTACAACAGTCTCCATAGTTACGTTCGTTCAGTTCGTAAAGCTATCCGCACGCCTTCGCAACAATATGCGGATATTCCTGCCGGAGAAAACGGTAATTATCAGCAGTTAAATAAGAATGTACTGCAAATTGAAAACGAGTTGTATTCTCCGATTCGACCGAAACAAATAGCCAAATCCGGTGAAAAACCAACCGATGCCTTATCGCAACGTGGGGTTGAGTATATTGAAGTACGGGCGTTAGATTTAGACCCTTATTCCCCGATAGGCGTGCATAAAAATCAAATGTATTTCTTAGATGTGTTTTTGTTGTATTGTTTATTAAAGCCAAGTGCACCTATGTCACAAGCTGAGATGCGTCAAACAGACCAGAACTTGACGACGGTGGTATTACGAGGTCGTGAACCGGGTATTGAATTAGCCAATGGTGCTAAGCAAGTGACGTTAGCTAACTGGGCTGAGACGATGTTTGTTGAAATGTCGCAAGTAGCGACGTTATTCGATAAAGCGAATCAAACCAATGAATACACGAAAGCAGTTGAGCTAGAATATAAAAAAATCAACGATCCTAATCTTACCCCATCTGCCATGATGTTAAACACGATGCTCGACAATAATGAAGATAATTCGGTGTTTGGCAAACGTTTAGCTGAACAACATAAACAGCAATTATTATCGCGTGTTTTTGAGCATTACACAGCAGCAGAATTTGATGCAATGAAGCTTGCTTCAATTGAACGACAGCAAGAGATTGAGTCGGCTGATACTGTTGATTTTAGTACGTTTTTAAGTGATTATTTGACGTATTAGTGTTGATTGCAGCGCTTGTCTAAGACAACACTACAATGTTGTACATACAAACGCCAAGGAATAGGCAAAAAAAAGCCTGACAACGAGGTCAGGCTGAGAATATTCCAGGGAAACACATACTACATAGATATAGAGCATGGCGTTTTATGAAAGTTCAAAATAAATTAACACATTTTTCAATTATATTTAGTTCGATGATTATCGTCTTATTTTTAGGGGGATGCAGTGTGTCTCCACCCAAAAACCCCGATGACCTATGTGCCATATTTTTTGAAAAAGATGATTGGTATGATGCTGCGGTCGATATGAATGACAAGTATGGCGTACCGATTCATGTGCCGATGGCCATGATGTATCAAGAAAGCTCCTTCAAAGCTCAAGCATTGCCACCCAAGGATTATATTTTATTTGGATTGATCCCTTGGGGTCGAGTATCCAGTGCGTATGGCTTTTCTCAAGCTAAAACCATGACGTGGGATGATTACATAAAAGCGACAGGTAACAGTGGTGCTGATCGGGATGATTTTTCTGACGCGATTGATTTCATGGGCTGGTTTATTAGTCAATCACACCGTATCAATGGTGTTTCTAAATGGGATGCGCATGCTCAGTACCTTAATTATCACGAAGGGTGGGGTGGCTATAAACGCAAAACCTTTCATAAAAAAGCGTGGCTCGGCGGCGTCGCCAATAAAGTCAAAAATCGCTCATTAAAATATGCAGGGCAACTCAAACGTTGCGAAGACGATCTCAACCGTGGGTGGTTTATGCAACTGTTTTTGGGCTAGGAGATAAGAGTGCGTATTAATATTGATCTGAATCAATGCTTTACCGCCATTTGTAACTTCTGAGTAGCAAATATTGATCTTGATCAGTGTCTAGTTTGTGTCTGTGATTATACTCTAAATATAAGTTCACAACACAAACAAGTAGGTTATTTATGTTGCAATTACTCTTAACTGATCCTGTCGCATGGGGTTCTATCTTAGGTATTTTAATTATGGTTATCATGTGCGTGTATTATGCTTACATGTTTATTCATAACAGTGCGGATGATAACAAGTAACGCTTATTGAGTTATTCAAACTGAGATA
>Ga0206125_10000347_pt1 | contig 61107 bp, 57 predicted proteins | sample Helgoland_Spring_4_FD_148598 | JGI IMG/M metagenome (GOLD analysis project Ga0206125, IMG submission 148598) | Pelagic subsurface seawater microbial communities from Kabeltonne, Helgoland, North Sea - Helgoland_Spring_Bloom_20160331_1 | ecosystem: Environmental > Aquatic > Marine > Epipelagic ...
TGTAATACTAATTGTAATACTAATTGTAATACTAATTGTAATACTAATTGTAATACTAATTGTAATACTAATTGTAATACTAATTGTAATACTAATTGTAATACTAATTGTAATACTAATTGTAATACTAATTGTAATAATAATTGTAATACTAATTGTAATACTAATTGTAATACTAATTGTAATACTAATTGTAATACTAATTGTAATACTAATTGTAATAATAATTGTAATACTAATTGTAATAATAATTGTAATACTAATTGTAATTGTAATACTAATTGTAATACTAATTGTAATACTAATTGTAATACTAATTGTAATACTAATTGTAATACTAATTGTAATACTAATTGTAATACTAATTGTAATTAAATATAATAAATGAAATGAATTAAAAAACTTAAATTAAATATAAATAACATATATATAAATGGAAAATAATTATCAAATCGATTCACAACCAAAAAAATTATACTATGTAGATCCTGATACAACGAAAGAAACATTGTTTATTCCTATTTATTCTGAAAAAGACAAACACGAATTTACTTGTGAAACAAAAATTAGTTATGAACATTTAAAAGAAACTATCTATGGTAAAATTTTAATTGGTGCTGTTGGATATAATCCTTCTGGATGGTGGAAATATATATCTGTTAAAAAAAAAGAAATAAAATATTATTAAAATATAAATGAATAATACTTTAAGTGGAAAATTTGAAATAAATATACATAATTTAAAAGGTTGTTGTAATAAATATACGAAAACTCCTCTAATCATAACGAAATTAAAGACCCAAATTATTGATCAAATTGTATTACCACTATTGAAAAATAATTGGACTTATATAAATAATAATTTTTTTATATTGAATTTGTTGAAAAAGAAAGCAACAGAATATTATGAAAAATATAAAACAGAAGATTTAATTTTATATAAAAATATAATTGAAATGACCGAAATTGTCATTCATGAACATAATCAATTATTCCATTTAGAAAAAGAAAAATATGCAGATAATGAAAACACCTCCCTTTTATTTAAAACAAAAATGATTCGCTTAAAAGCGGAATATGAAATTTATCATTTGCTTTATAAAATACCATCTAAAAATGAATTATATGACAATTCTATTTTATCAAAAATTAGAATATTAATACAAAAGGATGATATTACATTTGATAAGATTAAACAAAGTTTATTAGAATCATAAATAAAATACTATTTCACAAATTATAAAATAGTATTTTATATATATATATATTTATGCCAATAATATTATCCGAAACAAAAATAATTGATGTAGCTATTATGGGTCAATGTTTAACACCTATCGAAATAATGGATAAATACCACGTTATAGAATTAGATAATATTACTATAGATGAAGATTTATTTAAAACTATTTTTTATCGTCATGATGGTGAAAATTTTTCTATTATCCAAAATACAAATAATGATCCAATAATAAAAAATATGGTATCATTTGAATCACCACCTCGTACATACAATAATGGTACTCCATTTAATTTAACAAATGTTATTTTTTCATTTATAGAAGAAGATTTAAATATGAAACGAGATTGTTTTGATACATGCTGCAAAATGGAATTAGAAAAACAATTATCATATCTAAAAACATTATGTAATTTAGAATTATGTAATATATTATGTGCATTAAAATGGAGCGAAATTGTACAAATATTAAAATCAAAAGGAGCAAAAACAATTACAGAGAATAATGAAATGATTTCTCATATTTTAAAAATAAATATCGTTTTTTCTAATCCAAATCCGAATGTTAATGATACCATAATTAAATTTCCTTATGTAATTACATCTATTAATGAACTTGAATAATTTTAAGTTTTCTTCATTATTTTTTAATCCTATCATTTATTAAATAACAATGGACAATTTAACAATGGATAATTCGGAGTTAGATTTAAATTTAGAAAATTATGATTTAGATGATATATTATCCTTATTTCATGTATCTTATAATTATGATTCCAACGATTTAAAAAAAGGCAAAGAAATTTTATTACAATTACATCCGTATAAATGTGAAATTGAATCAAAATATTTTGATTTTTATTCTTCCGCCTATAAAATTATTGAATGTCTTCATGTTTATAGAGAGAATAAATTATTATCAAATGTAGAATATTATCCAAATCATGGTGAAGATAATGAATTTATTAATAAAATCAAAAAAATACATAATTTCCAAAAATATGAAGATGTGAATGTACTAATTGATAAAATTAACAATAAAAATGATGCAACCGATATAGTATATAAAAAAATGAAAGAAAATAGAGACAAATTAGAAAATTTAAGCGAACAAAAGAAGGCATTATTTGAGAATTCGAATACAGAAAAATATGAAAATGGCGTGAGTTATGAAAATACATTTCCAAATAATATTGTTTCTGGTTCCATAAATTCAATCAAAAGAATTACACAATTTAAAAATTTACATTTGAATAGTTGTTTTAGAGAGAAATACTATATAACTAGTCCTACTAGTTTTAATTTACATATACCTTCGGAAGTAAAAAATGTGGTATCTATGAAACTTGCATCCATAGAAATTCCTAATTCATGGTATTTATTTTCAAATAAAAAGAAAAATAATCAATTTAAAATTATGGTTAAAATATATAATTATGAAAAAACAATAATTATACCAGAGGGAAATTATGATAATGAAGCGTTGGAAAATTATTTGAATTCTACTTATTTTTATGAAACATCGGAAGATACACCATTACAACATATAAAATTTTCAATAAGTAATCATAGTTTAAAAACGAGTTTTGAATTAGTGGATGATGCGCCAGAAAAAATGGAGTTTGCACTCGAATTCGCAAATAATAATGATACCGATAATATCATGAATACTGCAGGATGGATAATGGGATTTCGTTCTGCTAATTATATCAATATCATTGATAACATTGAATCGGAAGGTTTGTATGATGGTGGTGGTGATCGTTATGTTTATTTTTGTATAGATGATTTTCAATATAATAGAAATGAATCAAATATTATTTGTTTTGATGAAAGCACATTGGATAAATCGGTATTGGCGAAAATACCTATGGTAAATGGTAAATTATCCTTAGTTGTAGAACAAAATTTGTCAGAGAGTTTAATTAAAACGAGAAGATATAATGGTCCTATTAATTTAAAAAAATTAAATATCAAATTAATAGACAGGTTTGGAGAAAATATTGATTTGAATTTTATGGATTTTAGTTTTACATTAGAATTGGAAATATTATATGAACGCAATGGCGTAGTTTAAAATTCGATTGGATGATATGTATAATCTTCTTTATTTTCATCTATAGTTTTTAATTGTTTATTGTATTTTTTATATTTATTATCTAAATAATGTTCGTCATTAAGATAAATTTTATTTGTATCATAACCACAGCTTTCTAATATTGAATTAATAATATTTATAAAAAAATATAACATATATTATAGTAATATTATTAAATTTATTTTTTTATTAAATTTTTATTATTTTTATTTAAAGTTCTTGTCCATGAATAACGTGTATCCAATTCTCTACGACAAAAGAAAAATATTCTTTTACAATTTCAAAATATTCGTAAATATCCATTATAGTATATTAAATGTATTCATTTTAAATGAATATAAATATTCATTATGATAGTAATATATAAGGGCGTGTGGTCTAGTGGTTATGACGTCTGCTTTACACGCAGAAGATCGTGGGTTCAAGCCCCACCATGCCTACTAAGAGGGCGTATAGCTCAGGGGTAGAGCGCTCGCTTTGCATGCGAGAGGTCAAGGGTTCAAATCCCTTTTCGTCCAGACCGATATGGTATAGTGGTTATTACATCACGTTGTGGCCGTGAAAACCTGTGTTCGATTCACATTATCGGCATTTTATGGCAACTTGGCGGAGTGGTTAACGCGGTGCCCTGCTAAGGCATTGCCCCAAGGGCGCGCAGGTTCGAATCCTGCAGTTGTCGAATAATAATATAAAAAATTTATTTTTTTTTTGCATTATTAACACATACCATTATTTCCCATGGTGATATTTAAATAATTTTCATGATCGGAAGTGCTAGTACATCTAACAGGAGCACAAGAATTTGAACAACTATCATCTTCTTCATTATCAGTATCATTACAAACAACATAATTTGTGTTTTCTTCATTATACCATATCTCTTGTGAAATATGTCTATAATGTAATTTTTCTTCTGGAACATGGGGCACTATATCATAATAATGAGTAATTCGATTGGAATAAATAGAATAACTATTAAACTTTGTTATAAATTCTTCGTTTCCTACTCTTGGTGAACCAAATGTAATCAAATACTTTATATTATAGTTATTGTTTTCATATAAGATATCAAAAGAGAACAAGGTTGCAATGGCTGCTCCTAATGAATGTCCAGTAACTAATATATTTTTGGTATTGTATTTGTCTGTTAGAGTATCCAATTTTCCATATACATCCTCTTTAATTGAATCATGTAAATCATAAAATCCTTTTTCAACACCTATATCTGTATCGGTAGAATAGGGATGAATTAATTTAACATGTAAATTGGAAATCCAATTTTCGATATTCGAGGAACCTCGGAAACCTACAAAAAGAACATCATAAAGAGTATTATAACCAAAAATAACTTGTTCTCCGTTTTTTACTATCGAACCTTCATAAATATTATCAGAATCACAAGTTTTACAATTCCAATTACTATCAGGGCTCATACAATAAGCCGATTGAGAAATATTAACTGCTGTTTTTGCTAAATCTTGATCATAAGTTGCATATCCATAGGACAACAAAATAAACAAGAAAAGAATATTCAACATGTTATTTAAATATAGGGATATTTATTTAATATTTATTTGTTAATTCATTTATTCCATAAATATATTCATTAATTATATCCATTAAATGTATATTCAATGGATATATCAACCTTATTATTAATCATAAATGTCATTATTTCTATATTACATCCAATAAAACATATACCACAAATACTTCATACTATTAATACAAAAAGAGTGGAAGATTTATCAAAAACAAACATCATTTGTGAATTAAGTTTAAATATATTATCATTAAGTAGTTGTGTTTTAGTGTATTTTTATATGGGAAAACAATTGTTTTTTTTACCTATAATCATCGAGAAAGGATCTTCTACCATATTTATATGCATAATTTATATTTTAAAAATTAAATACACTCGAGTTTATAGTTATGAAGAAATTATACCCATAAGTAATAATAGGTTAAATCGTAATTCATCCAATCATGGATCAACAGATGATAATCCATTAATTAATATTTAATATAAAAATTGTTTTATTATTTCACTAGAATTATTTTTAATCCATTTATGCATAAAAGAATAGAATTCTGTATTCGTATTCATAGTTGCTATTTTTATGTAAAGTAAAAACATTTGTTTTTTAGAAAATTTCGTTTTAGAATAATCCATAAATAAAATTTTCAAAATGTTATTTTCCATTTTCATAGAAATATCAATACATATAGCCATAACTGTTAATAAATTCATGATAAGTATTAATATATAATAATATTTAATATTAGTTATTATTATAAGAATGACTTATATTGAAAAAAGAATTCAACAATTGATTGCATTTGATAATGTTCGTCAAGGTAAATTTATGGAATTTATTCAATTTTCATTAATATTTACATTTTTAGCAATAATATCTGCATATTTAATTAACAAACATCTATTATTTTCATTAAGCGATGACGATTCCTTTTTTAAAACATTAATCATAATATCTTTAGAATTAGCCTTTTTAACCATCGTTATTTTTTATTTACGTAAAATAACTTTAATTATTCCATCCATAGCTACATTTTTCTTTTCTAATTTTAAGCCTTATACTACTATAGATATGGGTATGTGGATGATATTGGTATTTGTTTTTATTGGTAGTATTGATAAATTAAATGACAAAGTGCTTTTACTGAAGAAAAAATTAGATGATTATATGCAATAAAAAAATTGATTTATTTATTATTCTTATTATTTAATAAATAAACTATAATAATAATGATGATGAACGATATTTATCAAGAATATTTGCTTAATTTGCGTAATTTAGTGAGTGTATATTTGGACAATTACAAATGTGAAGATTTTGATGATGAATATAAAGAGGCAAATGAATTTTTGTTGAATTATTCCTTTGGCAGATATGATCGAGGAGAAAATGTTTTACAATTAGAACAAAAATTTTCGGACTCTGTAGAAAAAATAATTAAATTAAAATTATAATAAAATAGAGTAATAAAAATTTTTATTTTAGTGTTTTTTTTATATAATATTGTATAATATATTATATATATATATGACCAATAATAAAAATTCAACTAACACCAAACCTTCGTTCAAGGAAACATTAAATAAATCTTTAAACGCTGGTTTAGCTGGTTCTATGGCTATGTGTATACAAGTATCTAGTTTAATGTGGTTACGAACAACCATGAATTATCAATATAGATATGGAAAAACAATGCCACAAGCTTTTAAACATTTATATAATGATGGTGGAATTAGAAGATTTTATAGGGGATATGCTCCAGCATTATTAGTTGCACCTTTATCACGTTTTGGAGATACTATGACTAATTCTTATGCATTACAATCGTTAGAAAATTCTACTTTACCAACTAGCATAAAAACAATGGGAGGTTCATTCCTAGCGGCAACATGGAGAGTTTGTATGATGCCTATTGATGCTTTAAAAACGACATTACAAGTTGAAGGTAAACCAGGGCTGAAATTATTAAAAAATAAAATTAATAAAAATGGAGTAAAAATTTTATTCAATGGAACAATCGCCCAAACATCAGCTACATTTGTAGGACATTATCCTTGGTTTTTAACATATAATGTTTTGAATAAAAAAATACCTGAATACGATGATGGTTTAAAAACATTATTACGTAATGGATTTATAGGATTTAATTCGGCAGTTATTTCTGATTGTTGTTCTAATTCATTAAGAGTTGTAAAAACAACTAAACAAACAAGTCAAACCAACATTAGTTATAATGAAGCAGTAAAAATGATTGTAGAACAAGATGGATTAAAAGGATTATTTGGTAGAGGATTACAAACACGTATATTAACGAATGGTATTCAAGGCATTATTTTTACAGTTTGTTGGAAACACATAGAAAAAACATTTTTTTGATATACACCCTTGAAGATTTAAAATGGGACATAAATATAAAATTGATTTTAAATTGTTTAACTATATGAAAACATAAAGTTAAATTATGAAATCGTGTAATCGTTCAACAAATATATTTCAAGAAGCAATTGACCATTGCCGATGGAAAAAAGTATTACATTCGGTTCTAAATAAAATAAATATAGTTGATTATGAAAATAAAACTTTTGAAGAAATAATATTTGAGATTTATAACATTTGTGATAATGTTAAAGGAGTAGGAATGCTTACTATTTATGACATAACATCAGCGATATGTAGATATTATACAATAAATATTGATAAAGTATATATAATTGGTAATGGTCCAAAGAAAGCATTAAAAAAATTAAATATAATAACTAAAACTCATAAAATTAATGATAAGATAAGATTAAATTTTGTCGAGCTAATTGATGTAATAAATGCGTTTGATATAAATAATTATGAATTAGATGAAAATATTAGAAATACAAAAAATGGAGATATAATGGAAACTTATATTTGTAATTGGCAAAAAAACAAAATAAATGTCCCATTTTAAATCTTCAAGGGTATAAATAAAGAATACAAGAATTGATTACTTATTTATTTTTTTTGCTATAGAAATATAATTTACTATACCATTCTTTTTCTTTTTGATAATAGATATCATAATCTTCTTTTAATAAATGATTTTCTTTCAAATAATTATTTACAAAGACGATTATATTTGAATCTTTCTTAAAATTATCAATCGATATTTCTTTATAATAGAGTCCCCCATTGTATCCTACATAAATACTTTCACTATGACTATCATCAATATAATCAAAATGTAATGCTTCATATTTTACAGGTATTTCTATTATTATCATTTTATATACATGATAATAATATATTTATTTTTAAAAATTTTTTGAATAATTCCTTTCTTATTTGTAAAACATTATTAATAAAAAAATTAATGAAAATAAATAATTCATAATTTTATATAAAGTGAATTCATAATTTTATATAAAGTGAATTCATAATTATACATAAAGTGAATTCATAATAGCAACTGATAAATTATCTTCCTTTTTAATCATTTTTCTAATTATTTCTTTTGTAATTGTCATAGGAAATTCTACTTTTATATCTAATTCTTTGTCAAACATTTTTGAATCCGGTTTCATCAATCGGAAAAGATTTAATTTGGTAAATATAATTTCCAAACATCTTTTAAGATTTCTAACACCTTTTTCGCCTTCAGTATATTCTTTTACTAGGTATCCTAATACTTCTTCGTCTATTACAATATCTTTTTCATCAAATTTCACTTGTTCGCGAATCTTTGGTAATAGATGTGAATTCGCAATAACAACCTTTTCCTTTTCCGAATACCCATCTGTTTGAATTCTATACATACGATCTCTTAAAATAGGATTTACTCTTGATTCATCATTATAACTAAATATGAATAAACATTTACTTAAATCAAAGTCAATTTCCGAAAAATATTTATCATGAAATTGTTGATTTTGACTTGTATCTGTCAAATGAGTTAAGATTCCAGTAATTTCTTCACCTTTTGGCGAATCACTAATTTTATCTAACTCATCAAAGAATATAATGGGATTCATTGTTTTACCTTGAACTAAAATATCAACAATTTTACCCCATGTGCTACCTTCATATGTATAACCATGACCTTCCAAGAAACTACTATCGGTTGCTCCTCCTAAAGCTAGGAAAGCAAAATCACGACCTAAAATTTTACTAATACCTTCTCTAACAAGTGTTGTTTTACCTGTACCAGGTGGACCTTTAATAGCAATTGCCGTTCCAACAGCATTTGGATTTGTTATCCATTGTCCTACAAATTGCATAATTTGTAATTTAGCATCATCTAGTCCATAGACAGCCTCATCCAATACATTTTTGGCATTTTCCATAAAATCATTACATTTTTCTACACCATCTTCTATTGTTAGTGGAATATTATTATATTTTCCAAATGGAATTCTCATAAATGTATCTAACCAATTTTTCATTTTATAATATTCACCTGCTCCTGGTTCCAAATATCGCAACATATTTAATTTTTTCATTGCACATGCTTTAAAATTACCAGGAATATCAGATTCTAATAATTGAAAACGATAAGGTTTATTAACTTTTAATTCATTGTTAATTTCTTTTACTTCTTTAATTATTTTTAGTTGAGATTCAGGTTCTAATTTTTGAAAATAACTAAAATCATTTAATAAATTTTTTTCTTTTAAACAACTCTTAAATTCGGTTAAATTTTTCTTCTTTGTTTTTTTTTCTTTTTTGGCTTTTTGTTCATCCATTTCTTCTTCCATATCTTCTCCGATATCTTGTAATTCATTTAATACTTTGGAATCTTTATTATTTTCAAGTAATTTAGCAGTCATTGCCTTAAATTCATTTAAAATTTCTTTGTCTTTTTCAGAATATTCAGTATTTTTTGATTTTTCATTTTCATTTTCATTTTCATCTTCATCATCCTCATCTGATGATTCATCGGACGATTCATCTTCACTTTCGTCTTCATCTTCATAGTCAGAATCATATTCATCTTCATCTTCGTTATATTTTGAAGATGGATTTCCAATAGTAAAAATAACATTAAAATTTTGGTTTTTTCCTGCTTTACGAGATATTACTTCGTTATCAGAATCATCATCAGAAGAATCTTCATTTTCAGATTCTGTCTCAGTTTCAGTTTCAGATTCTTCCTTTTTTTTATTCTTTTTATTTTTTTTATTAATAATTTCCTTAAGTTTCTTTGTTTTTTTTTCATTGATTTGTTCCTTATTTTTATTCTTCACTTTATCTTTTGTAGGAGAACGTAATTTTTTATTTTTTCTTTCTGCTTCATCCATAATTTTATCAGCTTCTTCATATTCTTTAATTCTTTTATTCATAAATTTAGATGGAAATAATTTTCCTAGAAATTTTTTATACTCTTTGTCATCCATTTCTATAGAATCATTAGAATCTTCAAAATCTTCTTCTGATTCATAGTCTGAAGTTTCATCACCTCCATCACTTCCACTACCATAATCATATTTCTTTTCATTTTTTTTACTAGATTCCTTTTTAGAATCTTTTTTGCGCAGATTGTACCTCGATTTTTGTTTAGAATCAACCATAATTAATATTTATATTATACTTTAAGTGTTATTTATTTAGAATCAATTTTATTTAGAATTAAATATTAAATTGATTATAAACAACATAAATATTATTTCATTATAATAAAGAGAAAGATGAATTTGCAAGAAATAAATCCATCAAAAATTATAGGAATTCAGTTTAGTATATTAAGTCCTGAAGAAATTAGAAATAATTCTGTTGCCGAAATTACTAATCGTGATACATATATTAATAATAAACCAGTGATAAATGGATTATTTGATCCTCGTATGGGTATATTAGACCCTGGATTGATTTGTCCAACCGATGGTCTAGATTATATGTCTACGCCAGGATATTTTGGTCATATTGAATTAGCAAAACCCGTATTTTACATTCAATATCTGACTACCATTCTAAAAATATGTCGTTGTTGTTGTTTTAAATGTAGTAAATTATTAATTTCAAAAGAAAAATATCATAATTTATTAAAAAATTTATCTAATGATCTTAGATGGAACAAAGTATTTGAATTATGTAAGAAAGTAGGTCCAAACAAACGATGTGGTGAAGACATTGATGATGGATGTGGATGTAAACAACCATCAAAAATTAAAAAGGAAGGATTAGCAAATATTATAGCCGAATGGACTGGATCATCTTCTGATGATAAAGTTGAAATTACTTTAACACCTGAACTATTAATAAAGATGTTCAAACGCATATCAGATGAAGATGTAAAATATATGGGTTTTAGTCCTTTATTTTCACGTCCAGAATGGATGATTTGTAAAGTATTTGCAGTACCTCCGCCGGCTGTTCGTCCTTCCGTAAAACATGATTCACAGCAACGAAGTGAAGATGATATTAGTCATATTCTTTGTAATATTATTAAAACAAATAAAACTTTAGACGAAAAAATAAAACAAAATGCACCTGAAAATGTTATCATTGATTGGACAACTGTATTACAATATTATATTGCAACACTTGTTGATAATAAAATACCGGGGGTTGCATCTGTCGCTCAGCGATCTGGTAGACCATTAAAATCTATTAAAGAAAGATTAAATGGTAAAACTGGTAGAGTAAGAGGAAATTTAATGGGAAAAAGAGTAGATTTTAGTGCTCGTTCAGTCATTACACCTGATCCTAATTTATCTATCCGAGAATTAGGGGTACCCCTAAAAATCGCCAAAAACATTACTAAACCAGTAATTGTAAATGACGCAAATAAAAAATTTTTACTAGCTTTAATTAAAAATGGACCTGATAAACATCCAGGGGCTAAAATTTTAGAAAAAAAAAATGGTGATAATATTTCATTACGATATGCTGATCTTGAATCGATTAATTTAGAAAACGGAGATATTGTTCATAGACATATGATGAATGGAGATGCCGTTCTTTTTAATAGACAACCCACTCTTCATAGAATGAGTATGATGTGTCATATTGCTAAAATCATGACAAAAGGTGATACTTTTCGCATGAATGTTGCAGATACAAAGCCATATAATGCTGATTTTGATGGTGATGAAATGAATTTACATATGCCTCAAAATGATATTTCTGAAATTGAATTGAAAAATTTATGTGCTGTACCTTATCAAATTATTAGTCCTGCTAAAAGCACAAGTATTGTAGGAATTTTCCAAGATTCTATGGTGGGAACATTTCGATTTACTAGAAAAGATATTAAATTTCCAATTCGACAAGCCATGAATTTATTGATGAAATACAATAAAACCAATGAAAAAATTTTAAATACTATATCAAATAAAAAAAAGAATATAACAAGTTTTGAAATTTTATCTCAAATTATACCTGCAATATCATTAAAATATGCGTCAGGTCTTTTTGATCCCGATACCGAAAATTTTCAGGATTCGAATAATATATTAGAAATTAAAAATGGCACTATTGAAAGAGGTCATATTGAAAAAGGAATGTTAGGTTCTGCTTCTAGAGGTATTTTACAAAGAATTTGTAATGATTTTGGTAATTTTGAAGCGGCTGACTTTATTGATAATCTTCAAAATATTATTACTGAATATATGAAAACCGCAGGTTATAGTGTTGGTATTAGTGATTTAATTGCCAATGAAAAAACAAATAAATCCATTATCAATGTAATTACAGAAAAAAAAACAGAAGTAAAAAATTTAATTCATCAAACCAGATTATCTGTTTTTGAAAATGAAACGGGTAAATCCAATAACGAAGAGTTTGAAACACAAGTAAATTCTTTATTAGATGATGCTCGTTCGCAAGCTGGTATAATTGGAAGAAAAAGTTTAGACAAAGATAATCGTTTTGTTATTATGGTAAATGCTGGTTCAAAAGGTAGTGAAATTAATATTTCACAGATGATTTCTTGTCTTGGTCAACAGACAGTAGACGGAAAACGCATTCCTTATGGATTTGATGATAGAACATTACCACATTTTCAAAAATACGATGATTCACCCGCAGCCCGTGGTTTTGTGGAAAATAGTTTTATTGGTGGTTTAACTCCTCAAGAATTATTCTTTCATGCAATGGGTGGCCGTGTAGGTTTAATTGATACTGCTGTAAAAACTTCCCAAACTGGATATATTCAAAGAAGATTAATTAAAGGTATGGAAGATTTGAAAGTAGAATATGATATGACCGTCAGAAATAATAAAAACAAAATTGTTCAATTTATATATGGAGATGATAATTTTGATACAGTAAAAATAGAAAAACAGAAATTACCATTAGTACATATGTCTTTAGATGATATTTATAGTCATTTCCATATACCAAATAATGATAAAGATGATATTTTAAAATCGTCTTTTACGATTGCTGCCAATAAACGATTAACTAAACAAGAAAATAAATGTAAATTAATAATCAAAGAATATATTGATTTTATGATAAAACAAAGAACAGATGTAATGGAACATATTTTTAAAAATAAAAATGACGATAATGTATTTTCACCAGTTGCTTTTCAATTTATTATAGATAATATTAAAAATCAAATGCATCTTCAAAGTAATTCTAAATCAGATATTACTCCCCTTGAATTATATGAACTCATTGAAAATACATATGAAACATTAGAACAAAGTCGTTATATCAAACCGAATTTATTATTTAAAACATTATATTATTTCTATTTATCACCCAAAGAATTATTAATTGTTAAAAGATTTAATAGAAAAGCCATTGTTATTTTATTAGAACATATTGTATTGTATTACAAAAGAGCGATTATTCCTCCTGGTGATGTTGTTGGATTGATTGCTGCACAATCTATAGGTGAACCTACTACTCAAATGACTTTAAATACATTTCATTTTGCAGGTGTAGCCAGTAAATCTAATGTAACACGAGGAGTACCTAGAGTAGAAGAAATATTATCTTTATCTGAAAATCCAAAACAACCATCGGTAACTATATATCTTAAACAAGAAGATGAAGCTGATAAAAAGAAAGCCCAAAATGTAATGAATATGATTGAACATACTCGATTAGAAGATATTGTTTCTTCTATTCAAATTTGTTTTGATCCTGAAACAGACGACAATTCGACGCAAATTAATGATGATGATATTACAACAAAACAATTTAACGAATTTGAAAAATTAATGGATAAATGTAATGAAGAAGAATCAACTAAAATTGAAAAATCTAAATGGATTATTCGAATGGAAATAGATGCCGAGGCATTATTAGAAAAAAATATAAATATTGAAGATGTTCATTTCGCTATTAAAAATAGTTTTAAAGATGAAGTATCATGTGTATTTACAGATTATAATTCTGATAAATTGATTTTTAGAATTCGAATGAACAAAATTTTACAAAACAAAAAGAAATATAATGAAGGTATTAATCCATTGGATCAATCAGATGAAATTTATTTGCTTAAAAATTTTCAAGATACTCTATTAGAAAATATTGTACTACGAGGCATTAAAAATATTAAAAAGGTATTATTAAGAAAAGATCCAAATGTTATGAGATATCAAGATGGAAAATATAATAGAAAAGATATATGGTTGTTGGATACAGTAGGAACCAATCTATTAGATATTTTGGCATTAGATTACATCGATACTACAAAAACATATAGTAATGATATTCAAGAAATGTACAAAGTATTCGGTATTGAAGTAGCAAGACAATGTATTTATAATGAATTTACAGAAGTCATGTTGGAAGGAGGATTACCTAATGATCATCATTTAAGTTTATTATGTGATAGGATGACATATTCCTATAAAATGATTTCTATATTTAGACATGGAATTAATAATGATGATATTGGTCCAATTGCAAAGGCTTCTTTTGAAGAAACTCCTGAAATGTTTTTAAAAGCAGCAAGACATGCTGAATTAGACATTATGCGTGGTGTGTCATCCAATGTAATGTGTGGACAAGAAGGTTATTATGGTACTAATAGTTTTCAACTTTACTTGGATCTTAATCAAATCAAAGAAGCATCGCAAAATATTCCTGTTGATAATGAAGATGACCTTGATTTATTATTACATAATGACACAACTGATAAATGTAATATTATTATTGAAAATAATGCTGTTAATATTAATAAAGAAGAATTGGGAGATGATGATTATATCATCGATCTATAAAAAATATATAATATAAAATAATGAATTAAAAATTTTTTCATGTAATAATATATGACGACGAATCACAATATATTATTACATTATTTATTACATCAATATGTTCCAAATATAAATTCCTATGAACATTATTTAAAAAGCCAAACCGAATTTATTTTTAATCCGAATGAAATAAATAACATTGATTTTATTAATTCCCATTTTGTTAATTCTTTTTTACAAAAAAATAAATTTCAGGCACTATATGAATTATCTAATAATAATTTTATTACTGCAGAAAAAAAAGAATTATTAACACATTTTTTTTGTGTTTCTCAAAGGACTTATTATAAATTAAAAAAATTATATCAAATTTATAAACAAAAAAAATATACCAAATATGATAATGACAATGATCTTTGTTTATCTCCTTTATCCAATTATAAAAATAATATACAAATTGTTCAACAAAATACGATTTATTCTTTTAAAATAAACGATTTAATTCGATTAATAGTAGAAGGACTAACTTATACATATGGTTTATTTTTAGAACCAAAAGAAGCAAAAAATCCTTATAATAATATTGTTTTTGAATATCATAATTTAAATAATATTTATTTTCATATTTTATTTCGCACCAATATTCATGTACCTTTTTTAATACATGCTTATTTTAAAGCGGATTTTTGTATTTCAAAATTAGTGTATAATCAAGAAGCATTTCTAAAAGATTTAGCTATTAAAAATTTTTTTAATAACAACGACGATGATGATGATGAAGCTATAACAGAACATATAACAAATATGATAGAAAGTTATAAAACGCATTTATATGTGCATACTGATTTTCCTATTCATCAACTAATCGAAAAGTTAAAACCATGTCTTTTAGATTATTTATATGCTGATTTTTCTTATAATCCAAGTAAAAGACGTAAACACAAAAAAATACTTATTAATAAATTAAAAAAAATTAAGAAGGATGAACCTGGTTTTGGTCGTGTATTTCTTAGAATAAATAGAAATTATCTTAATAATCAAAATTCTCGGATTAATAACTTGATGAATGAAATGAATAATAATATGAATAATGATATGAATAATGATATGAATAATGATATGGATAATTTTATTAATAATATAAATAATGAACATCCACCTCCTTTATATACAACGCCTCCTCCGACATCACCACTTAATACACCTCCTCCATTAATTCGTAATGAAGATTTAAGTGATAATACTAGTTCTAATGTTGATACAGAGGATGTTGATACAGAGGATGTTGATACAGAGGATGTTGATACAGAGGATGTTGATACAGAGGATGTTAATATGGATGTGGTTGATATGGATGATAATGATACTATAATTAATGAAAATAATACTATAAATAATTTATGGTCAGAAAGATATAATAATCTACTACAAAGCAATAATACTTTACAAGTTCGTATGGATGATAGCAGCAATAATATAAATGATATTTTAGATCTTACGAATAATTTTATAAACAATTATCATAATGATTTATCATTAAATAATATTGATATTAATGATTTTTATAATGATACTTCTATTATAAATACTCCTATCACAAATAACCCAACTATACCTAATTTAGCTAGATCAACCTCTTTATCATCATTATCAATTCAAATAAATAGTGTCCAAAATTTACCCTATGATGCTTATACTGACCCATTTAATAGTCCATCTAGTTCTATTCAATCAATAAATAGTCCTTCAATAAGAACACAAGGATTAGAAATATTAAACAATCATGAATTTAATATTAATATGCAAAATATTAATGAAGAAAAAGAAGATACCGAAGAAGCCGAAGAAACTATAGGGGATAAATGATAATGAAATTTTTTTAATTTTTTTTAAATTTTTTTAAATTTTTTTATAATTATTATTGTTTTTAATAAATGTATCCAATTCAATATATTCTATATTGATATTGGGTATTAATGATTCATTTTTAATTGTAGATTCACTATGAGTAATATTATCTTTTTTATTAATTATGAAATAAAATGGAGATCTGGGTTTTAAATCACTTTCTACATTTTGATTACGAAAATATTTCATTAATACAACATAATTTTCTGATTTTTTATTTCTTATAAATTGTATTGAATTTCCTTTAATTTTATTCAAATTATAACTATATACACATAATATACCAATATCATAATGATTTCCTAATATTAAAAAGTCCAATAATGTTAAATTATAAGTATTATTTGTAATATGTTTCATAAATTTATTACTTATGTTATTATTTAATTCTTTATTTTCATTTTTTTCAGTATTACTATCTATTATTTTGTTAATATCATTAATTAAATAATTCCCTTCATTTTTTAAAACATTATATATCATATCTTCTCCATATATTTGCATATAATTTTTGTATAATTCAATTAAGGTATTTTTAACATCTTCTATTGTTATCTTTGCCTCGTTCTTTTTTACTTCGTTATGTATATCAACAAATTCTTGGCATAAACAATTCCTTTTCTTATATTTCCTTTTTTTGCTATCTTTAAAAATTTTACCTATTTTTTCTGAATTATTAAACATAACATACTCGAAGCATTTTGTTTCTGGTATATTAGTTATTGTAAAAGTAATCGCTGTATTTTTCTTTTTTTCTTCTACCTTTTTAATTTCTATATTTTTATCTATAACCACTTTATTATCGTATTTTTGTATTTTATCATGAATAAGTAAAGCATTATCATGACTATTCGATTTTATATATTCATTTAACAACAAAATATTTTTATTTTTAAAATTGTCAAAATATTCTGTTGTAATATAACTTTGGGGTAAAATAATTTCATTCTCAGATATATTATATATTACTTTGGAAAAAGACAAATAACTATATTGATCTAGTATGTACATTCTTAATCGATTGTGTCTTGTTAATTCATCCGCTATTTTTGCATAATAAATAATTGAGTTATCTTTTTGTGTAATTAAATTCTTAATTGGAATTATAAATTTACATGAATCTCCTTCCTTTTCTAAGCAATATGGTTTATCACAATTATCAAAACATAAAGTTTGTTGCTCTATTTTATTTATAATATCATCAGCAATATTTATATCATGCTCTACAAATTCTACATTATCTTTACATAGCTCATTTAATAATTTAATAATTTTTTCTAATTTATCATAATATAATAAATCATTTTCCTTTTCTATTATATTTTTTATTTCATTGCGAATAGAATGGTTTTCATATTTATTTATTAAAATTTTTATAATATTTCTGAAGGAATCATAAAACATTTTTTCTAATTTAATTTTTTTAATATATTGAGTTCTGTCATCGTCTTTCTTTGAATTATTTAAAATGATGCCATCAGCATATATTTTATTTTTATCTATATCTATTAAATTTTTATCTTTTGATTCTGAATCTTTGAATGATGGATCATCAAAATATTCGATTGGTTCATCAATTAATATAAGTTGATTTGTTTCTGTATTTATTCCAATAATGTATCCATTTTCAACAATTCTTTCGTTAGGTTTACACATAATATTTTTGTTTGCGTCTTTTATATAATTTAAAAATTGCATCGTATTTTCATATGTATTCCATTTTATTTCATCAATAAACTTTACTATATCGGTATTATTTGGATTTTGTTTTATAGTATTAGGTATATTACTAGGATAACACGGAATATATCCAGTAATATTATTAATAGTAATATTACAACCAACTACTTTACCATCGTAATTAATTACATAATATTCAATAATAATATTCTTGTTTATTTGTTGAATTTCCTTTATCAAGGTTTCCAATATTATATTTTCTTTATAAGGATAATCTTTTGTCAGACTTGGTAATGGTCTACATTGTTTATTTAAATGAGTATTCATATTTTCTAAAAATCGTTTGACGTTTTTCAATAAATTTACATTATTAAAATCCAAAATCATATTTTCAATATTTTGTTCCCGGGGTTTTTTTTCATATATATAAATCGGTTCGTAATAATTATTTTGTTTGACTAAAATTACGGTATCTTTTCTTTTATCAAAAAATGTTTTACTATAATGATTTGTAGGGCATAATATTTTTACACTTTCAACATTATCATTTTTAAAAATTTCAATAATAACTAAATTTAAACCATTTTTAATCAAATCTCTATCGGCAAAACATACCATATCCCATAAATACACATGATCTATTACACTATCTTTATTTTTAAGATAGTCAATGAAATTTTCGTATGAATTTATTACTTTTTTTATGAAATTTAAAGACTTTTCATTTTGGAATTCATTTTTTTTAAAAATTTTGTGTTTAAATTCGTCATTTTTATTTTTTTCATTTTTATATTTTTCAATTTTATCATCGTCAATGTTATTAACATCATCATTATTAAATATTTGAATTAAATTTCCATTAAAATAAGACATAAATTTATCCAATGTCATTATTTCAATTATTTTATCAATCATGAAATCAATCGATAACTTATCTTCTTTTTTCAGTTTATAATAATTTGAATATATGTCAGCAAAACAGGCAATAAAAGATCTATTTTCATCGTTTTCTACACCTTTTCTCAATAAGCATTTATGATTTGATTTTAATTTATTTGATTGTAATACACAATCTCTGTTATCTGTGTTTAATAATTTTTGAACACTTTGTGGTAAAAACCCCCATCTATTTTTCTCTAATACAATTTTGTCATATCCTTTAATGTATTCTGGATCTACTATTTTTTTATTGACATTTTTGTCTGTTGTTTTTTGTAATGAATCGTCATTGTCGTTGTTTATTTCTCTCTCTTCATTATTTGAATTCCTTATTTCAGTATTACATTCTTTTATTCTGTCTGGTTTTAATGTTTTTTTAAAACAACATGGTACACATGAACCATCTGGATGTTTATCCTTTCCTAAAAATCCAGGATAATGTTTTTGGTATGTACCTGTTTTCATATGTTCATCTTTTGCATTAAATTCAAATATATATTTTCCTTGTGGAATTTTTTTTGCATTAAAAGGTATTAAAATATCAGTATCTCCATTTTTTCTTTGTTCTTCTTTAAATTGTTCTTCATTCAAACTAATATTATGTTTAAAATCCCAGTATCTAGGACATATATACCAGTATTTTTTTGCTGGATCAGATCCATATTTAATAGCTTGATCATAAGAGTTTGGAGCTTCTTTATCTATTTTATCTATTTCTTCGTCTGTTAATATTACTGGCTGTCGTCTTACTTGGGTACCACATGCTCTAGAATATTGAGGCGCATTTCCTTTTGCCTTTTTTAAAAATAATCCTGGTTCTTTTTGTTCTAATTTATGTTGAAATGGATTAGGGTTATGTAAAGGTAAATTATCCATATTTCTTTCATCATCATCTCCACCGCCACCACCAAATTCAATATCATCTCCTATTTCAATATCATCTCCTATTTCAATATCATCTTCCTCCTCTTCTACATCCTCCTCTTCTACATCCTCCTCTTCTACATCCTCATTCTCTACATCCTCATTCTCTACATCCTCGTCATCGTCTGAATCTTCATCTACCATTAAATCAAATAATTCATCTATTTCCTCATTTTCATTTTCCCCGAACATATGACTAGACGATATGACTGGTTTTTCTATATTAGATACAATATCCTCTGTTTTATGTTCTTCTTTCATTTTCTTTGTTTTATTACAAATATTATTAATTTCATCTTTGTATTTTACATTATATTTTTGTTCTGTTATCATAAGTAATGAATCTAAATATAATAATAAAAGTTCTACGTACAGAATATTATTGATATCATTTATTTCAATATTAATTTCATTTGAAAAATTTTCTTTTTTAATAAAAATATTAAATCCTCCACAATCTTTCACTCTTAATTTCCTATTTTCATGTAAATTCCTTTCAATTTGTTTTTCACCTAAAAATTTGATTAAAGAATCTTTTGCGTCCTCTTCTGATAAATGTAGATTCTCTTGCATTATTGTAATAATTTCTACATTATTTAATCGTTTATTTAATAATTTCGAAATTAATTCTTCTTTTTCAGTCATAACATTAAAATTGGAAACCCTTTTGTATTTCATTATTATCCCTTTTTCTATTTTATTAGACATAGTATTAAATATATGAGACAAACAACTATTGTATTTGTCTATTACAAACTGCTTGTTTATTTTATATTTAATTAAGTATTTCATGTCTATAATTTCAATATTGGTATTTTCAAAAGTATCAAATAAAAATAATTTATAGCCACTTTGTTCTATATAGTTTTGAATAGTACTTATAATACCATTTATTGGTTCTTTTATCATTTTTTCAATCTCATTTGTCGATATGGTATCATTACAATCTACACTAATGTACATTGAACCTGAATTATCTATTTTACAAAATACTTTACATGATAATAATTCTATATGAAATGATATTTTTTTATAGATCCCATCATATTTCATAATTTTCATAATGACATTTTTTGATAAATATGGTAATTTACTCCCATCATCTATGTATTTATCTGTATATAATCTTATCAAACTTTCTTTTCTTGAACCCATATTATACAGAATGAGAGGTCTTTCTTTTGTACTATTGATCATCTTAAATATATTTTCTAGTGGAATATTGATATCTTCATTTTGATGCAGTATAAAATTAATATAATTAATCCCTTTTTTCATATAATTGATTCCATCAATATCATCAATATCTAATTTTGGATTTAAATTGTAAAATAAATCTATACTCTGCATTTTTTTCATAAAAACTTCATTTAATAATTTTTTATTTTGCGATAATAATTTTTCCTTTTTTAAATCATAATTTTCTTTTGTAAAAATATGTTGCTTGTATAAAAATGGGAAATAAATTTTGGTTATATATTTCGACGATACATTTTCGGTTAATTTCATGTTATCATATATATCCGTAGCTAACACTAAATAAATTGTATTAGATTCTACTTTTCCAAAATCTAGTAATAAATTGGAATTTAAAGTGGAAGTATAATTTTCACTATATAAATCCAATTCTTCGTCATATATATCACAATCATATGGATTGGTTATAAAATTATATTTTACATCATTGGTACTTATTTTATGACTTAAGCAAATGTTTAATAACTTATGTTGGTCTATTTTTAATTCCAGTAAATCATTGTATGTATACACTTTGTCTTCTAATTTATTTATAATTTCATCCAAATTTCCCTGGTAAATATTTAACAAATAATGAATGAATCTATTTTTTGTTAATTCTATTTTGTTATTATTCGTTAATTTTTTATATATAGACAATGCTGTTAATGATTGTTGTTGGGTTCCAAATAAATATATTTCATCAAATGTAATAGATGATTTGAAAATAAGGATTATTTTTTTCTTTATATCTTCTATTGTATCATCTAAATGTATATATAAATTAACAAATTCTATTTCAATACTATTCTCCTTTATACTTGTATTCTCGTCTTCACTAAATATATTTTTAAATAATGTATTTTCAGGCTCTAAATGATATAATTGGTTTGGATCTACATCGTTTTCACCATCGCGTAATTTTCTACTTCCGAAAAATACATATATTTTTTCGATATCATTTTTTACTATATAATTAACTTTAAAAATATCAAACATATATAAAATAATCTTATAATATTATTTTATATAATGAACTTCAAAATTATTGTTGCAATGGATAAAAAGAATGGCATTGGTTTAAATAACGCTTTACCTTGGAAATTTAAAAAGGATATGCATTTTTTTAGAGAAATGACTAAAGGAGATGGTAATAATGCAATTGTTATGGGTAAAAATACCTATTTAAGTATCAACAAAAATTTACCCAAAAGAGATAATCTAGTATTATCTACATCCTTAACTGAAATACCTGATCCCATTTATTTATTTAAAAATATAAAAGATCTAATTTTATTCTGTAAAAATAAAAAATATGATAATGTATGGATTATTGGAGGGGAAACTATTTACAAACAATTTATTGAATTGGATATAATTTCAGAAATGTATATTACTGAAATAGACGCAATCTATAATTGTGATACCTTTTTCCCTACAATCCCAGCCGAGTTTCAATTGTCTACTACTATTTCTAACACTACAGAAAATGATATTTCATTTTTATTCAAAAAATATTTTACTCATAAAAGTATTCTTAATATGTAGGGGGACACCCCCTTACCCCCGTTTGTGTTAAAAAATTGATTCTAAAAAAGTAATTAAATATAAATGTAAAAAATTACTACAATATGATGCAAAATATAGAAATGCAATATATAGATCAACTGATTAAAAACGAAATATTAAATTATGATATAAAATCTTATGTCGATACAGGTAAATTACCTGATAATTATTATAATGATAGCATGAATAAAAGATATCATTATATTGATGAGGATTTTGATGAGGATTTTGACGACGAAAATAAAAATAACATTCCTATGATTCAATCGATTACAGAGCCATATTATTATTCTGATCATGTAAAAGATATTATTCATATTGAACATTGTATAAATAAATGTGATACGGTTAAGGAAAATATACAAAATATTATTCAATATGAACAAGAAAATGAACGTGAATGTCCTATTTGTTTAGAAGAACTGGGTGATAATAATTATGTTAAGACAAATTGCAATCATAAAACATGTGTATCCTGTTTTGTTTCCAATATTAAACTAAATAATAAAACTGCTAAATTATGTCCGTTATGTAGAGAGCAAATGTTTTAATGACGTATTGTTTTTCTTTTAGATTTATTTGTTTTTTTTGATTGTGTTTTTCTAAATTTTTTATAAAATTTTCTCTTTTTTAATGTTGTCATTACTATATATTCTTATTAAAAATAGATAGTAATTTATTTACATATCATAATACGGATTGTCTGTAATAGTCATACCACAATATCCAACAGGATGTTTTCTATAATCTACCGGTTTGTAGATTTTAATTTCAATTGCATTTTCCAAGATAAATTTAAAATTTCTCCAAAAATCCGGTGTATGTCCAATACTTGTCGTTCCAACATGACTCAATTCATGTAAAGCTACAAAAGTAAGGGTATTTTCGTCTATTAATTTATTTCCATCTTTTCTAGTATTCAAACAAAAGGCGATTTTTTCACCCTTGTTTTCACTATAAGCTGTATGTTCACTTGTGGGCAAAGTTTCTTGAATTGTTTTTGGATTATATCCATTCACTAATTTTTTGGTAATTTCATGATTGGGTTTTGTTTCTTTTAAATGTCCAACCAACATATTACATTTTTCAGTAGTTCTGGCTAATAAATCAGCAGCTTGTTCTAATTGGGCTCGCTCTCTAACACAATATTTTTTACCATCCACATCGGAAACAATACATTTCAATTGAAAAGCATCTGATTCTTGATAAATTTTTAAACAAATATACGATACCAAGGCAATTAATACGTAAAATATTATTTCTGACCTATCCATGCTACTATTAATATAATAAGTTATTTTTAAAAATTATATTAATTTATTAATTGATGATTTATTGACTTATTGATTTATTGACTTATTGAGGACCACAACCTAATTCTAAAGGAACTCTCATTAAATCAGGTTGAATGGTTGTTTGATTCCAAGGACCTACGTTTGCTTGGGGATTTGCTGGTTCAGAACGAACTTGTAAATTAGAATTTCTTAAAGATTGACCGATGGTATCAATACCAATGTGGTGTCCAGCTTTTAACATATTAACATCGCCTAATTCACCTTTACCGGCAGGGTTTAATCTAGCCCATTCACTATTTTCATCCTTAGGAAGTAAGGATGCAGTATCAGCAATGGGCTCTTTGGAACAACTTGGGGGTAATCCATTAGCTGTGGTTGAGATTCCACTTGCTGAACCAAAATCACTATTTTCTCCTAAAGGATTTGCAGGTTGAATACTGCTGTCAACTTCTGCAGTCTTATAAGGTTGTTCCTCGCTAACATTTGAAAATCCGGATGCCATTAAACCTCTAGATTTAGAATATTGGTTAATAGCAATACCTAAAACTAATATACCAAGTAAAAAGATCATAGGATTCTTTTTAACAAAACTCTCGATTTTCTTGAAGTAATCACTCATTATATAAAACTACTGATAAAATTTTTTTTTGATTTATGATTTTATTTATTAAATAAATACAATCATAATTATGCTAAATTAATTTGGTTTTCATTATTTATATTTATATTTTCAATTATTTCATCAAATTCATCATCGCTATCATTGTTAATTTCATTTAACATATAGGTCGCTTTTATGTTTTTGGCATCTAAATATGCATTAATGGCAGCTTTTCTAGCCATTTTTGCTTTTTTTCTAGCTTCTTTCCAAATTTCATGATATACCTCGTTGGGTTTTTTTAAATTGATTAATTGATCTTCATCATTGCAATTTATATCTACTTCTTCTAAATTATAAGTGTTGTCTAAAATTTCAACATTATCATCAATTTCATCAATTTTATCATTTTCATCATTATCAATATTATCATCATTATCAATTTCATTATTATTATTATTATTATTATTATTATTATCAAAATTTTCTAAATTTTCTAAATTTTCTTCATCTTTTATTTTTTCATTTAATTCTAAATCATTCTCATTTTGTTCATCTACATTTTGTTCATCTACATTTTGTTCATCTACATTTTGTTCATCTACATTTTGTTCATCTACATTTTGTTCATCATTTATTTTCTCATTGTCAACTAGAATAGAATTATTATTTGTTTTAATTTTATTATCTTGATTTAAATTATTTCTTTTTATTAAACAATTATTCAATATGTTTTTTTCTTGAATAACCATGATTTGTTTTAACGATATTTCGAGTTGAAAACTACGACTAGTAAATTTCACTCCTAATATTTCAATTAATGGAATAATTTTATTATTACTATCATTCAAACTTTCAATATTTACTGGATTTTCATCTTCATCATAAACATGAAAATTATTTGCATTAATATTTGCTCTTATTAAATAAAATTTACCACTTTTATATGTTCTTACTGGTGTTGTAAATGCCCCTTCAATATCTTCTAAATCCATCTCATTATGAAACCATAAATTTCTTTTTTCATATATTAATGATTGTACCCTTTCTACTAAAGTTTCAAACCAACTTAATATATTTTGATTATCCGGTGTAAACATTAAATCTACATACATTTTTTTACCTGTTTTAATTACACCTTGTTTAGTTAAACAACTTGGAGACTGCAGATATACCTTACCATCATTGTTATATATTTTTGTAAAATAGGATCCTCCTTGTAATCCGCTGGGTACCCCTAAAGTTAATTGTTCAAATTTAAAATCGTTATTAGGAAAACTTATTATGTCCATTACATTTTCTTAATATTTTTTAGAAATAAATAACACGCAAAAATAAGTAATTTATAATCTATATTTTATTTAATATAATGAAAAACGATTTTTATAAAGAATGTTTAAATCTTTTAAAAGACAAAGAAGTAAATGATTCTATCTTAGAAATATTTAAACCATTAATTAATATGATATTTAGAGATATTTATCCATACATTTATATTTCGATTCTATTTGTAATGGTAAGTTTTCTACTTAATTTAGGCATGTTTATTTTATTAATGCGTAATAAGAGTAATTTATCTAAAACATTATAATTTTTTCTTAACTTATAATATAAGATGGTACAAACCAGAGCCCAAACAAGAAAACTTAAATCCAAAAGAGCCAGTTATAGAAGACGTGTTAAGTCTTCCCGTTGCAGAGGTCTTACTCGCACATGCAGAGTCGCTAGAGGATGCAAAAAGACAAAATCCGGAAAAAGAGGAACTTACTGCCGTAAAACCAGAAACCACAAGGTTCGCAGCTTAAAAGGTGGCCGTAAAAGAAGATCTACCAGAACACGCAAAGCCGGAACTGTTATTGGTGACGCCGCTGTACCTTTAGCATTATTAGCTTTAAACACTCATTATAGACCTGGTAAAGGAAAAAGATTATTAAGCAGAGGAAAAAAATTTCTTAGATTAAAAGGTGGTAAAAAGGGACGTAAATCTCGCAAAGGTAGTAAAAAATCTAAAAAGGGACGCAAATCTCGCAAATCTCGCAAATCCCGCAGATCTCGCAAGCATTAAATTAATTTAGTATTATAATTTTTATATAATACTAAAACCAAATAAAAATTATACAATATAATTTAGACATTAATTTTATTAATATATAATAAAAATGAATAAAAATTTTGAAACAAATATTCAAAAATGGGTTGCTGTTGATAATCAATTGAAAATATTAAATGAAAAATCAAAAGAGTTGCGTGAAGAAAAAAATGATTTATTAGAGGATCTTAATACTTATATTGAAACGAATAAATTAACAAATGCAAGTATTGATATTTCCGATGGAAAATTAAAATTTGCACAAAGTAAAATAACACAACCTTTAACTTTAAAATTTATTGAAACCTGTTTATCCAATATTATCAATGAATCATCTCAAGTATCCCAAATTATGAAATACATTAAAGACAAACGTGAAAAAAAGGAAATTTCTGAAATTAAGCGGTTTTATAATCATTAATTTATATCCTATTATTTTATATGAATGAACCTTTAACTGCACAAGATTTTGTTTTTTATAAAGAAAATGATCAAATAATGAGTGGTGGATATTCTGTAGATTCTATTTTATTAAATCAAAATCGTAGTCCCATTATTTCATCAAATAAAGAACAAAGTGGAGGAGAAAATGTAAGTACTTCAATTTTTTCTGATTTAGTAGTTCCGGGTGGTTTGCTTTTTACTACCCCTAATAATAATAACAAAAATAATTATGAAACCATACATCATGATTATAAGGATGATAATTTATTTGATAAATTATTAAAAATGTTAGATCCTACTTGTAATAAAAAACATAATTTAAAAACAAAGAAAAAAAGAATGAGACATAAAATTACGAAAAAAAAATATTAATTAATTTTTTATTACTATTAAATTTATTTTATAGTAATATAGCTATGAATAAAACAGAATTATTAGCAACCATTAAAACTATTTGTACAAATGGAAAAGGTATTTTAGCTGCGGATGAAAGCACAGGAACCATTGAAAAAAGATTTAAAGATATTGATGTTGAAAACACCCACCAAAATAGAATTAAATATAGAGATTTATTATTTACAACACCTAATTTAAACGAACATATATCAGGTGTTATTACCTACGAAGAAACCTTATTTGATGTCAAAGAAGATGGAACAAAATTAATTCAACCATTAATAGATAATGGCATTGCAGTAGGTATTAAAGTAGATATGGGTGTAAAACCATTATACAATGAACATGACGAATCTATTACTCAAGGATTAGATGATTTAGATGTTAGATGTAAAAAATATTATGAAGCAGGCGCACGATTTGCTAAATGGCGCTCTGTATTAAAAATAGACTCCAATAACAATTTACCATCTGATCTTTCTATTATAAGTTCTTCTTTTGTTCTTGCAAGATACGCATCTATTTGTCAAAATAACGGATTAGTTCCCATAGTTGAACCTGAAATTTTAATGGATGGGGATCATTCTATAGAATATTGTAGAAAAAAAACCGCTATTGTATTAACTTATGTTTATGACGCATTAAAATTATTTAATGTTGATATTGAATGTACGTTGTTAAAACCGAATATGGTAAGACAAGGTGTATCCAACAAAACCGAGGTCGAATATGAAACAATTGCTCAAGCTACTATTGATAGTTTAAAAAATAGTGTCCCTTCTACCATGCCTGGCGTTGTCTTTTTATCAGGAGGTATGGCTGAAGTAGAGGCAAGTATTGTTTTAAATGAAATTAATAAAATTAAAAATAGTAACAAAGATGATAAATATCCCTGGTATTTGACCTTTTCTTACGGAAGAGCATTACAGGCAAGTGTATTAAGATCATGGAGAGGATTAGATAATAATATTTCCCATGCTCAAGAAACATTACTCCATCGTTGCAAAGCGAATGGATACGCTGCTATGGGAGTATATGATAACGAGAAATATATTGGTCGATCTTTACATGAACATAAATATAATTATTAAGAGTGTAAAAATGAAATAAAAATGAAATAAAATTAAATTATTATAATTTTAATTTTATTTTTCATACTATTCATCTATTAATGTCTCTTTGGCGACATTATTGATTATTTTTTCTTTTTGTTTGTTTTGTTTACTATTGTCCATTACATTCATGATATTTGATATTACTTTTAGATATTCTTCGTCATTTGCAAATGTCGGATTCTCTTTTACCCATTCTGGCATTTGTTTCATATTTGCATCTGTAATCTCATCTATCGCTTTTTTCATTTTGTCTTTATTTTTATTTTCCATTTCCCATGTATCATTGTCTTTTATATACAAAGTCTCTTCAGCAATATCACTACAATGAATAGGTCGTTTTGTAATTTCTAATTTATTTAAACCATCAATAAATATCTTACTGGTTCCTTCCACAAATCCTAATTTTCCGGTATTATCTAAATCTTTTAATTGTAACTGAAGAGATTTCACAAAATCGTTGATATTTAATGCATCCTTACAATCTTCATTCAAAAATACATTAATATTAAACTGATTATTAATATTATTATTATTATTACCTATTAAGGGTATTATTTTATCCATTTGTTCGTCTTTTTTCTTCATTTCATGTAGTAATGTATTTATTATTTCTTTATAATCTGCATCCTTTTCCTCTTTTTCCTCGTATTTACAATTTTTTTTATGTTTCCATAATCCGGAATGATATTTATATTTTTTATTGCAAATATTACAAATATGTTCGGAACTTTCTCGAACTTTTTTTGTATCATTTTGTATTCTTTTATGTTTTGGTGTGGATATATGTCTGGTATATTGACTTTCTCTGCTTGTAGTATAATCACATTTTTTACAAAAATAATTTGTCGAACTTTTTAGAACTTTTTTTGTATCCATTTGTATTCTAATTAGAATATAAAAAAAGTTCCTAAATCATTTATGAAAAAAAGTACTTTTTTTTTGTCATAACAAAATATTTTGCAAAAAATAGTTTTTTGCAGGAACCCAGTCTGAACGCGATTTTTTTTTTTTTGCAATAATTTGAAAATGGCCAAACTGAGAATCTGAAATTCAAATCTTCGATTTTGGGATTTTAAAATTTTGCAAAAAAAAAAAATTAACATAGAAAAAATATTCATCAATTAAATTATTTAAAAATTGATTGTCTATTAATTATAAGAATACTATACAAAAAATGACTACATACAAAGAATTTAAATTATTTGATTTTAATCCTTATGATTATATAGAAGAGGATGATGATGACGAAGAAACAAAAGGATACAATAGTGAACCAAATATTGAATTTATTATCCAAATGTTCGGTATCAATGAACAAGGAGAAACATGTTCGATACAAGTTTGCGATTTTCATCCCTTCTTTTATGTCAAAATTCCCGATGATTGGACAATTAAAAACAAACATGTTTTTAAAAATCAATTAACGAGTAAAATGGGCAAGTATTATACAAATTCAATTTACAATATTTCATTGGTTAGAAAAAAGAAATTATATGGTTTTGACGGCGGAAAATATTACAATTTCTTCAAAGTAGAATTTAAAAGTTCAAGGGCGTTTCATCGAGGTAAAAATATGTGGTATTACTCGTATAAGGACAAAAATGATGAAATGAAAAGAAAATTAATGGATTATGGTCTTAAAATTAACCATCAATATTTACAAATTTATGAAGCCAATATTCCTCCCTTATTGAAATTTTTCCATACTATGAAAATTAGTCCTTCAGGATGGATAAAACTTCCTATGAATAAATGTTCTCAAAATGATGACAAAGAAACAACATGTACATATGAATTTAATATTCGTTATAATCATATTGAACCATTACCTAATAAGGAAACTCAAGTTCCTTATAAGATTTGTAGTTTTGATATAGAGGCTAATAGTAGTCATGGTGATTTTCCATTGCCTGTAAAAAATTATAAAAAATTAGCTGCAAATATTGTTGATGCAATTAAAAAGAATAATATTAATGAAACCAATATTAGACCTAATATAAAAAAATATATTTTATCTGCTTTCGAATATGATTATTGTGAAAATATTGATATCATTTATTTAAAGAAAAATATCGAAAAACATAAATTAATGACATTTATTGAAAAAATTTTGAATTCCCAAGTGAATTTAATAAATAATAAAAATACAATCAATAACAATATTGAAACCATGTTCAGTAATATGAATAATGATAATGAAGAAAGCGATGATGAATTTCATTCTTCAGCAACAAGAAATGTTACTGAAGGAACTCATATCATAGAATTATTATTAAACTCTGACTATAATAGAGAGGAAAAAATCAATGAATTAACAACAATTTTAAATCATTCGGGATTACCCCAAGTGAAAGGCGATGAAGTTACTTTTATTGGATCTACTTTTATTAGAAATGGGGAAGCTAAACCCTATTTAAATCATTGTATCGTATTGAATGGCTGTAATACGCCAAAAGAAACCCCTAATTGTGTAATAGAAACATATGATACTGAAAAAAAGGTACTATGTGCATGGACAAAAATCATTCAAAAAGAAAATCCAGATATCATCATTGGATACAATATATTTGGTTTTGATTATGAATTTATGTTTAGACGAGCACTAGAAACCAATTGTGCATATGACTTTTTACAATTGTCGCGAAACAATGATAAAGTATGTGGTAATTTGGATACAAATTCATTCTCTGGTGGACCTTCTATTGAAACATCTAGTATTGTTATTGCTAGTGGACAACATGATTTACATTACATTAAGATGGATGGACGAGTTCAAATTGATTTATACAATTATTTCCGAAGAGATTTCAATTTGACCTCGTATAAATTAGATTATGTATCAGGTTATTTTATAGGAGATGGTGTAAAAACAATAGAAAATAATTCAAAACAAACCATTATAGAAAGCAAGAATTTGGCTGGTTTAGAAATCGGTTCATATATTCATTTTGAAGAATCAAGTCATAGTGTAGATTATTACAAAGATGGGGCGAAATTCAAAGTAGTTGATATGGATAAAAACACTTTCACTATAGATAGTATTGAAAATCCGGATATGAATAAAAATGTCCGATGGTGTTTGGCTAAGGATGATGTAACAGTCCAAGATATTTTCGAAAAAACAAAAGGTGATGACAATGATCGTGCCCTCATTGCCAAATATTGTATTCAGGATTGCAACTTAGTTCATGAATTATTAAAAAAAATAGATGTAATTACCGGTTTTATCGAGATGTCCAAAATTTGTAGTGTTCCTATCAGTTATCTTGTTTTAAGAGGTCAAGGTATTAAACTAACTAGTTTTATTTCCCAAAAATGTAGTGAAAATGATACACTTATGCCTGTATTAGAAAAGAAAGAATTCGATGATGGATATGAAGGTGCAATTGTATTAGATCCTAAATGTAATTTGTATCTAGAGGATCCTGTCGCCTGTGTAGATTATGGATCACTATATCCATCTTCTATGATCAGTGAAAACTTGTGTCATTCCAGTAAAGTATGGACAAAAGAATATGATTTATATAATAATTTAATAGAAGAATGTGGAGAAAAAAATGATGAAGGTAATTTTAAATATGATAATTTACCAGGTTATCAATATGTGGATATAACCTATGATACATTTAAATATGTTCGTAAAACAGAAAAAGCCGCCGCCATTAAAGTGAAAAAAGGCTATAAAATATGTCGGTTTGCTCAATTTCCTGAAGGAAAAGCAATCATGCCTTCGGTTTTGGAAGAATTATTGAAATCCAGAAAAGCGACGAAAAAATTAATGGCAAAAGAAACAGATCCATTTATGAAAAATATTTTGGACAAACGCCAATTGTCTATCAAATTAACAGCGAATTCTTTATATGGTCAATGTGGAGCACGAACTAGTACATTTTATGAAAAAGACGTTGCCGCATCCACTACCGCTACGGGTAGAAAATTATTAACTTACGCAAAGCGCATAATTGAAGAAGTATATGGAAATAACATTTGTGAAACGAAAAATCATGGTAAAGTAAGAACAAACGCCCAATACATTTATGGAGATACAGATAGTGTATTCTTTTGCTTTTATTTGAAGGAATTAGATGGAACACCGATTAAACATAAAAAGGCTCTGGAAATTACTATTGAATTGGCACAAGAAGCGGGAGAATTAGCCTCCAAATTTTTGAAGCGACCTCATGATTTAGAATATGAAAAAACATTTTTACCTTTCTGTTTATTATCAAAGAAACGTTATGTAGGTATGTTATATGAATTGGATCATAATAAATGTAAACGAAAGAGTATGGGAATTGTATTGAAGAGAAGAGATAATGCACCTATTGTAAAGGATGTATATGGAGGAATTATTGATATATTAATGAAAGAGCAAAATATAGCAAAAGCCATCGAGTTTTTGAAAGAATGTATGCAAAATATTATTGATGAAAAATATCCGATTGATAAATTAATTATTACAAAATCATTGCGTTCCCATTATAAAAATCCTGATTCTATCGCTCATAAAGTATTAGCCGATCGTATGGGGGCTAGAGATCCAGGTAATAAACCAAGTAATGGTGATCGAATACCTTTTGCTTATGTTTGTAATAATAATAAAAAGGCTCTTCAAGGAGATAGAATAGAACATCCAGATTATATTAAATCGGCAAAATTAAAATTAGATTATGGACATTATATTACCAATCAAATTATGAAACCAGTACAACAACTATTCGCTTTAGTATTAGAAGATATTCCTTCCTTTAAAAATAAATTATTCAAACGAAAAAAATTAAAGGAAGCAATAGAAGGTTTTCGGAAAACATTGGAACCAGATAAATTTGAGAAAAAAGTGGAAAAATTACGAAATGATGAAATTAAAACATTACTTTTTGATAATTATATTCGTCATTGTAATAATTTAAAAAATAGTACTCAAACCATACAATCTTTCTTTTCCTAGTTAATATATTTTCATCGTTAAAAATATATTAAATTATTTATTTATGAACTATTTTTGATTTATTTTCTTTTGTTCTTTTTCATTTTTCTTTTTGATTTTTTATTTCTTTTTGATTTTTTATTTCTTTTTGATTTTCTTCTTCCACCACCCATACGATCGGGCTGTTCATTATTATTATTGTCATTCTTATCTACATTTTCTACATCTATATCTACATTTTCTACATCTACAATATCAGATAATGTATTTTTGATATCAGGATCAGTTGCCAAATCCATAGCAGTTTGACCTTCATCATTTAATTCCTTTGGATCTGCTCCATTTACTAGTAATAATTCAACGATATCTAAATATCCATATTTACTCGCCAAATGAAGAGCCTTATTTCCTTCTCTATTAACAGGTGGTTTATCAGAAACAAAAGCACCTTTTCTCAATAATAATTCCACCATATCTTTATTACCTTTCATGCTTGCATATTGAAGTGCACTCATATCATATTTATCCTTGTGATTCATATTAATTTCTACTGGTGAAATGTTATAATCGCCATTTGGATCCATCTCTGTTTTTTCCCCCTTATATTGTTCTTCTTCATCAAATAATTTATTTATTTTTTCTATATTGTCTTCTTCACTTGCCGCTATAAGAGGTGTTTTACCATCACAATCTTGCTCATTTAGTTCTGCTATTTTTTTTTTTAATGTATTTACTCCTGCTAATAATTTTTTTTCTTCTTCTTCTTTCCTTTTTTTTTTTTTTTTTTTTTTTTTTTTCATTTTCATTTTTTCTATTTTCATTTCTTCTGAATCTTCTCCTCCTCTCTGTTTTTTTGAACGAGTTTTTCTAAAGTTTTTTGATTTCATATATTTTCGTGTCGCCATTACTATATAATCCTATTAAAATTTATATAGTAATTTTTTATTGCATTATTTCTAAATTATTAATTATTTATTTTTTCTCGGTCTTCTTGTTCTTTAATGATTTGTTGCTTTCTTTTTTCTGAAAAATCAGTTTTTCCGTAAAAATGTGATGCCAACTTACCTTCCCCCTTTTTTAAAAATTTAAATTTTTTTTTATTTTCCATAATATGTAAATATTAATTATTATTATTTTCAGAAATATAAATATTTAAACATAAAAATAAAATAAATTAATATATGTTTATAAATTATTAATTAAATATATTACATGTGTATACATTATTAATGACAGAATTTACATCAAATAAAAACAAAGAATTATTATGGAATTTATTGTTGAATAATGGTGCATTTAATAATCTATTAGAAACTCAATTACCTTCTATTCAATCTGATTTCGAAAACTTAATTGTTTCTCTCTCAAAGGGAAAACAAAAAATAAAATTAATGGAAAAGAACAAACATTTTGTTCAACAAATGATTCAAACAATCAATAATTATAAACAACCGAAAATACGCGAACCGGGGCGTGAAATGTATACGAGTCAAGATATTCGTAATAAAAAAATAGATGAATTTAATGAAAAAATAGTACAAGCTCAAGAAGATTTTAATTCCGTCATAAAGTTAAAAACACCAGAAGAAATTATTTTTTCCGATAAAAAAAATGATGATGAAGACAAACCAATAGATAATATGGACGAATTAATTGCAAAAACAATTGCCGAACGAAATTTAGAGGTGGAAACGATTGCTAAAAATGATAATCAAGATGAAAAACAAGCGCATAAATGGTTGAATATGCAGGATGAAACCAAAAAAGTATCATTCAACGAGGACAACAATGAATTAATTGAAGCAAGTCCTCCTCCTCCTCCAACCAAAATTGTTGATAATGAGAATGATAAATTATATCATCTTTTATTGGAAATAAAATCAAATCAAATTGAGATTTTGAGTTTATTAAGAGGGGGACACCCCCAAACCCCCTCTGCTAATTAAGGTTATGTTTTATTTTTTTGAATATTTTATTTTCTGTTTTTTTTTGTTTTTCGGATTTTTCTTTTGGATTTTTTGGATCTTCTGGTTTTTCTTTTTGAATTGATCGATTTTTCTACCGCAATATTCGGTATAGATAATAATTCCGATTTAATATTATCTATTCTTCCAAAATAATAAGTCGATCCCAATTCATCCGAATTCACATTTTTATTATTATGAGGATATAATATTTTATTTACATTATCACGTGATAATAAATCATAATTTTCAATTAATAAATTATTATTGTTATTACCAATAAAAACATTGGTATTGTAGTTTTTATCACATTCATTCATAAATAATTTACATAATCTTTTTGAAAACATGATGGCTTCTTCAGAATGTGAAATATCTTCTTCCCTCCATTCATACAACGATTTTTCAGGATGAAATTGAGTTCCATAAAATGGAAATGATTTAAATTGATACATTGCAACAATTTTTTTTCCATTTTTATTAGCAGTAGCAGTCACCTTTAAAAATTTATTATATTCTTTCATGTATTTTTCATTCATAAGAAATGCTTTACCATGAGTAAAATAAGTAATTGGTGTTTTTTCAATACTATTGATTTCTTTCTTTGAAAAATATTGGGTAGGATAATCGCATAATAATTCTTTTTTTTCTTGTTTTCCTATATTACAAAATTGAATAGATGCTTTATCTATATTTTTATGTTTCGAAATATTTGAATCATTTATAAAATGATTACTAAGTTCTGATAAATTTTTACTCATGACAATCATAGGTAATAATTCAAATCCCAAACAAATACTAAATATAGGGAAATGATTCCCCGTTAAATTATAATGAATAATCTTTTTGAACGTATGAGACAAAGTGGTTAAATATTTATAATGCGATTTTTCATGGACATTTCGTTCTATTATTCCACCTATTAAAATTAATCCATTAATTTGTTCTAACATAGAATCTATAACTGGTAAGGGTAAATCATATTGAATCGGTAATATACGCGCTCCATGTAATTCCGCCCATTTCACATAAGATTGGGGAATGAATGAAGTCGCGCCAAGTGATGCATCTGTATAAGTAGGAGTTGATAATATTCCGATTACACGAATATTTTTATTAAAACCGATATATCTTTGTATATTACATTTTGTTTTTTGTTTGAAATCATTCCATTCATTCGAATATGGTTTCATGGAATATTTATTTTTAATATTTTTATATTTTTGCATCATTTCCGATGTCCATGTATGAATGTTATGAATATTACCACGATGAGTAAATAAATTATGATCAGTTTTATTAACTAATTTGTTAGAAATTTGTTTTGATTCTAAAAATTGGTTATATTTACTAGCCGAAATATTTTCGCATTCATTTTTTCGTTTTTTCGTTTTTCTTTTATTTGTTCTTCTTTTTAATGTATTTTTCCCCCCTCCCATTATTGATTGATTAGAAGAAGAAGAATGTTTTTTAAACCAATTTATAATATCTCCTTCGCTTCTATCACCAGAATAAGGAATTATTTTATTATCTTTATGAATAACAACATGAGGAAATCCCGAAGCATGATCTTTGGGTGGCATAAAATTATTATAACTATCCATATGTGTTAAACTTATCATTTTGTAATTAGGATCTTGATATTTTTGACATGCGGATTTCCATGCTGGTTTCATATCGTCACAATGACCGCATCCAGGCATATAAACCATATGTGCGGTTAAATCTTTATTATTATGTTGTTCTATGAATTTATTTTTATATTTATTTTGATTATTTGGATCTATGAATATAAGTTGAACCATGTATATATATTATTATATATTAAATAATAATATGTATTTGTATACTAAATATTCATTTATTGATAGGATATAGATATTTTTTCTAATTCTTTTGTTCCAATAGTTTTTTTGGATAGCAATAATTTTCCAATAGAAACAAACGCTTTTTGGTTTTTTTCTAAAATTTTAAGAGCGGTTTTAAATGCAAATTTCACTAATTTCTCCACTTCCCGATCAATCTGTGTTTTTGTATATTCACTTAATTTATTATTTGAACCCAAATCTCGTCCTAAAAATGGCATCGAAGAATCAGCATTATCATATAATCCAATATTATCACTTAATCCAAATAAACTAACATATTGTCTTGCAATCGAATTGGCTTGTTTTAAATCATTAGATGCTCCCGTAGTAATATCTAAATTGGTAATCTTTGGAAATAATAATTCTGTATCATAACGAATTGCTTCACCTGTATCATTTTCAGATTTATATAATATAACTTCAGCAGCTCTACCACCTAGTGCTGTAATTAAATTGGCTAACATGAATTTTTTCGTAGGGAAATTTGAATATCTTTCTTTGGGGGTAAATAAAGTATATCCTCCTGCACCATTATGATTTGCATTAATGGTTACCTTTCTAACATCGAAAAATTCTTTAAATAATAATGACATAATAGTATGTCCCGTTTCATGGTAAGCAATTAGTTTCAATACTTCTTTTTCTCGACGATCATCCTTCTTAGGTAATCCAATGACAATCTTTTCAAAAGCATCGATTATACAAGTATGATCAATATTGGGTTTCTCATTCCTGACAGAAAGAATTGCGGATTCATTTGCTAGATTAGCAATATCCGCACCGGAAAATCCAGAGGTTAATGACGCAATTGCATCATAGTCCACATTTTTATTCATAGTTTTATTTTTAAAATGAATATCCATGATTTTTTTCCTTCCTTCAATGTCAGGTAAATTGACAATTATTTTTCTATCGAATCTACCTGGTCTAGTTAATGCTGAATCTAAAACATCGGCTCTATTGGTTGCTCCCAATACAATAATACCATCTTCTTTATTAAATCCATCCATGTTGGTTAATATTTGATTTAATGTTTGCTCTCTTTCATCATTACCTCCAGCAAATCCGGCACCGCGTTGTCTACCAACAGCATCAATCTCATCAATAAAAATAATACATGGTTTTTTTTGTTTTGCTTGATCAAATAATTTACGAACACGAGAAGCACCTACTCCAACAAACATTTCTATAAATTGAGATCCACTAGCAGAAAGAAAACCACATTTTGCTTCTCCCGCAATGGCTTTTGCCAATAATGTTTTACCAGTTCCTGGAGGTCCTTCTAATAATACACCACTGGGAATAATGGCACCGGCATTTGTAAATTTGGTAGGATTTTTTAAAAATTCAACGATTTCTTCTAATTCATATTTTGCTTCATTACAACCCGCTACATCTTCAAATGTAGTTTTAATTTCATCCGATTTAACATTGTTATTCGTGCCTCCTCCCATTAATGAATCCATTATATTTATTTGCTCTATTTCTTGTTTTTGACCAAAAATAGTAAAACGAATAAAATTGACAATAAACATGATAATAAAATAACCTAATAATAATTTTAAAGGATAAGGCAACCAATCTAGTATACTGGTTGTGTAATAATTTGATATATCAAATCTTATATTATGTTTTGCCAATAATTCGACCATATTGTCTGTTAAAGAGGGAATGGATTTAATTGCATGAACATTATCAACCGAAATAGAATCATTGTAATTTTTATCTACTACTACAATTGTATCTAAATTATCAATAATGGTTGCAACAAAGATATTTTCTTTCTGCAAATTATCCATAAAATCATGATAAGTCCATTCTGATCCAACCCTATTTTTATGTAAAAAATCATTCGTAATATTCATTGGTTTTACATTTATTGAATCCGTTTTTTTATAAAAAGGAATAGACGTGTGATTTACATAAGTAAAATAATAATAATAAATATAATGAGTAATATACAATAACGAAATTATACTTAATATATTCATTAATGTAAATATAACTTTTATATATTTAAATTATAAAATTAAATATATAATAAAAGTATTAATAAAACATTCATAAAATAAAATTGATATACAATTTTATCTATAGCATTGAGTATAAAAATATGGGAAGACACTATAATGGTGATATTCATGGCAAGTTTTGGTTTGGTATTCAAGATAGTAATGATATTACTAATTTAATAACTATAGATTCATATCAATATTACAATTGGAAAATATGTGGTTGTTGCGCCGACATTGAAGGTTCTAATTATTGTACGGATTGCTATAGTAGTATAAACGAACACATTGAAGATGTTAAAAATAACGATGACTATGAAGATAGATGTTTATATTATGAAGAATGTTGTCAGGATTATAATATAGACAAAAGTACCCATTATCAGGAATTAGTTGATAATATGAATAAATTGAAAAAAGGAATTAATGATGAAATCATTGAAGAATTTGATAAGATTCCTCAAGATGATAATATTCTAGATGCCTTTACAGGTGTATTTAATAATGTTTTACCATTTATAAATAAGATGAAAGAAGAAAAACAAGAAAAAAAGGAACTAGAAATATTAGTTGCTAGATATACATTGGGGTTTCAAATAGAATATTGTTTACGAAAAACAGGTGTATGTAATGTAGCTTGTGAATTTTAAAAATGTGTATATGATGAAAATATGATGAAAAAATAAAAATTTTGATTTATTTTTATTTTTTAAATTTTATTTTTAAATTTTATTTTAAATTTTATTTTATTTATGAATATTCCACAAATCGCATCTTACCGGATTTTTCATCTTTTTCTAATTTACCTAATAAAGTTAAATTTCCTCCTGATTCTACTGCTTGTATATAACTATCATAATCATATACTTCTTTCGTATCTGGATGCATTGCATAAACCTTTCCTTTTATTTTTAATTCTTTTGCGACCCATTTAATTTTTTCTTTATTTATATCGCTTACTTTATCTTCTTCTTCTGCATCAAATGATGGATAATAAGAATATTTTTTCTCATCCACATTTCCAAATGAATAACATACAAGAGGTTCGGCTCCTTCTTTTTGTGAATATATGGAACAATCAATGGCGGATTGTTTGACCGCTTTTAATAATTTTTTGGTAATTCCTTCTTTTATATTCGAAATTTCATATAATGTTTCATCTGTTGTAATCGGTTTACCATTTATTTTACTCTTATCGTGTAATCTTAGTTCTAATGTTTGATCACTTTTTAATTGTTCCTCTGATAATACCATTAAATATAAAAACACTTTTATATTACGTAATGATGGATCTAAATTTTCATGACTACAAATTCTTCTAGCTCTACCTATTACTTGATCTATTCTTACAGGATGCCAATAAGGTTCTGTTATATGAACATAACGGCAATTTTTCAAACTAATACCTTCTGCCCCCGATGCCGAAATCATAATTACTTTAATAATTTCTCCATTATAATTATTGGTTGAAATTGTTTCTAATTCTGCCTTTAAAGAGGAAGGAATATTATCCCAATCACTATTAAAAACATTTCTTATCATTTCTTTTTCTTCTGTCGTTTCTGTGCCGGTATATAATGCAAACATTGGTTTTCCCTTATCTTCATCTTCAATATCTAACTTTATTTCACCATTTCCATTTTTCTTTATTTTAAATTGTGTAAAACCATTATATTCTAATATCAATTTTAATATACCAGTTCCTTCTAAGGTTCTAAATTGACTATATACTAAATGTAATCCTTTATGGTCTTCGTCTTGTATATTTTCTAGAATATTTAAAAATTTTGGACTATATATTTTTAATGATTCTTTATCAAATACATTTGGTCCATTTGTTTTTAATTGTTCTAATGCCCTTTTTATTCTGGAAGGATATGAAGAATCACTGACTTCTTCTAAATCCTTTCGTATTATTTCTGCATCATCTATACTATTTGTACCATCAATATTATCAATTCTCGAATTAATATCATTACCATCTACTAAATCTTCATCTATGTTTGCATTATCATTATCATTCTCTTTTGGCATAGGTCGTTCTATTGTTTTTGGAAACACAAAATTACAATAAGCTCTGGAAAAAACCTTGTAGGTTGATGATACTTCATCAAATAAATCATCTTTTGAACTAGGTTTTTTGCTTTTTTCTTGTTTTCTTTCTTGGATTCTTGCAGTCTCATATACACTAAATTGATGATCACTCATAGTTAATTTAATTATACTCATATCTCTATCTTTTATAAAAGAAGGCATTAATTCTTCAATATCTCCATAATAAGAGGTTAACCCTATTATTCTTTTCTGAAATAAATTCTCATTGATTATGTTATTATTTTTATCAATGAATTTTTGCTTAAATTCATCTAATGTATCTGGTAATGCTTTATTCATATTTAGTTTTATCCCTTGTTTTACAGCCTCGATATCATTGTCATTCAATGTTTTCGATATTAATTTTAAAAATTGCTCGTCCGATATATTACCACGTTCGTCATTTTTAAATACACCTTTGTATTCGTTTTTATATTTACGATTCACAAATCCCATCGGGTTTTTAGCTATTACTAATGTTTTTGAGGAAGATTTATATTCAACAAAATCTAATAATGATGACAATGCCTTAGAACTATTCAAAATTTCCATTATTGATTCTTGATTTATTTTTCGATGTGTTTTTATGGTTAATGGAATAGACCATGATTTGATATAACCTCTTAAAATATTAAACATAATTCCTAATTCGTTGGGATAATTAATCATGGGTGTTCCCGTAAGAAATATTATACGACAATTGTCGGCGCTCATTAAATATTCATATAATCGAATAGACAAAGCTTCTTTTCTTTTTTGTTTTAATTTATTAACTATTCTACTTACAAAATTATGGGCTTCATCTATAATAATTGTTTTATTATCAAAAGGATTAATGCTGTAATCCAAGGTTAATTGTGCTAAATGTGAATTTCTTAATCCATTATAATTGATAAATTGATATTTGGTCCTAATCATTTCATTAATCTGTAAATCCAAACTATATTTATCTTCGGGGGTCAAAGTATCAAAATTGGATTCCTTTTTTATATTCACTAGCCATGCACCATTATTTTTTCTGATATAATCAATGTCAATGGATAAAATAGCCGATAATTCTTCCACCATTTGTTCATTAGTCGTTGTAATAAATTCCCAATATTGTTTTTTCTTGAATATAGGATCCCCGCAGAATTTTAATTCTTCGATATAATTACGTCTTAATGAAGCAGGTGTCATTACAATTATATTTTGCGAGGTTTTTAAACCTTCAGCAATGGCAATAGAAGAACAAGTTTTTCCAGAACCTAATCCGTGAAATAACAACAATCCTCTATAAGGAGAAAAAATATTTAAGTAATCTCTCACTAATTTTTGATGTAATAATAATGTGAAATCGCCCTTATTATGCGTCTCACATGATTGACCCGATTTAAGTAATTTAAATTGTTCTTTATAAGGTTTAAATAAAACATTTATGAAATTAATAAATTTTTGACGATTATTCATATAATAAGAATTAGAACTGATTATTAACTTTTCCTTTTTAGCAGGTAATTGTTCTTTATCTATAAATGTTCCTATTACTACATCAGATGAGTCCCCTTCGTAAATTATTTTTGGATTGGGCTTTGGTGTAATGCGAATATTCGTTGATGTTTTTTTAATAGAAGAATCATCTTTTAGAGTGACTTTTCCTAGCTTTTTTGTTTTAGTTTGTGGTACTTCTTCTGGAATAGAAGCAGATAAGATTTCTGTGTTTTTCTCTAGTTTATGTACTTTTGTTCTGTCCTGTATTGTCTTTAAAACTTCCTTGCGATTTATGGTAACTTCTTGTCTTTTGTCAATTAAAGCAATATTCAGTGCTACATCTTCTTTTTTTTCTGGATTTATTTGAACAGTTATTAAATCTATTTTTTTTGCCTTCGGTTTTATTTTTAATTTTTCTAAAACAGATTCCATTTCTATATTATAATTGCATACAAAAAAATAATTCTTCTATCTCATTTTTTTGTATTATTCTTGAATGGAAATTTTTTCCATTTTTTGAAGTGCTTCTTCGCATGCCATTTGTTCTGCTTTTCTTTTAATTTTATGTTTTCCTGAGCCCATATATATTAATAATTTCTCTTTTTCTAATAAATGTTTTTGTATTTCTTCAAAACAACCATATTTATCGAAATGTACTGCGTCAGTATGACTTACTTCGTGGATGGCTTGACCTAAACAAATAAAAACACCCATTTTATAACCGGTTTCAATACTATGATCGATTTCAAGATAATCGGGGGTTAATTTAAATTCTTTTTGAATCTTAACTTGAAAAATATTTTTATAATTATCGTCATTCTTAATTAGTTCCACCCAATCAACATGTTTCTCAAATATATTTTCTACAAATAATTGAGCCATTTGAAAACCAGGGCCTGTTATAAATAAATTATTAAACCACCCTTCATCATCATTTATGTTTATTTTATTATAATCTAAATATAATGCTCCTAGAAATGATTCAAACAAACATCCCAGTTTTTTTAGGTTGGTTCTTGTTTTCTTTTCTTCAGCATGTTTAGAAATAATTAACCATTTATTAATTCTCATTTCATATGCCAATCTTCCAATTGCTTCATTTTTAACCAACGCGATTTTCTTTTCCGTCATAAAACCTTCATTTTCTTTAGGAAACCGCCTATACAAATAAAATTTCGTAATCGCTTCTAATATACCATCCCCTAAAAATTCTAATCGTTCATTGGATTTTGTTCTTAAGGGTAAGCAATCATATGGTTTATCTACAATCGTAATATTTTGTTTTTCGTTTTCTATTATGGGTCGTTTTACATATGATTTGTGAACGAAAGCACGCTTATATAAATTTAAATTATCAACATTAGGAGGTAATCCATAATTTTGTAAAATTTCTTTTACTTCATGTTCTTTAATTTCTATATTTTCATTGTTAAAAGGATTAAATATCAGTCCATTTTCTGTTGATATAACATCGTCTTCTTGCATTAATGATTTATATTCGTCCATTACTCTATAATTATTTTTTTTATATTTAGGTTCTTTTATTAATATTTATTTTTAAGTTTTTGATTATTTTTTTATTTATATATAGTATAAAATGGCTATTCACGTACTTTCTTCATCTAAAAGAGCTAGAAGCATCCCTAGTATTGTTGCACATAATCAATGTGGCGGAAATAAAAAGGCTGGTAGTGCTGGATTTTTAGGCATGGGTCCTCGCGACGGCTGGCGTGGTGGAAGAGGAGCTTCTCATCCTCTTAACTACTTCTTTAAAAAGTGTTCTGATATCCCAAAAAGTAAGATGACCATGAACCCTGTTGGTTCCGGTGGTGTTGGTAAATCTACCAGATTAACCAAATTAACTTTCCACGGAAATGGACTTTAAATCGAATTTAATCGAATTTAATAATCGAATTTAATAATCGAATATAAATATAATTTAAAAAAAGAATTTAATAAATAACTATTATTATTTATTAAATGAAAATTGTAATAGATTGTCGAGAACAATCATTGATTAAATTACTCACCAATGAAATAAATGATAATGCTCATTGTTTTAAAAAAGAAGTGAAAGTAGAAACAGGAAGCTTACCTCTTGGTGATTTAATTATTTACGATGATAATGACCAAGAATTAATTATTTTCGAGAGAAAATCATTGGCTGATCTTGCGTCCAGTATTGGAGATGGTAGGTATAGCGAACAATCTTTTCGTCTGAATGAACATCCTCTTCATAATCATAACATAATTTATATTGTGGAAGGGAATTTCAATAACTTTAAAAGTTATGGCAGAATTGATTCTAGAGCTTTGCACTCTTCTATTTTTAATTTGATGTATTATAAAGGTTTTTGTGTTTATCGAACTTTTTCAGTTCAAGAGACTTCTTTTTTGATTTGTCGCTTTTTAGATAAACTTTCTAGAGAGAAAAGCCAATTAGGATATTATAATGGAAATAAAGAGAAAATAGATAATATTCACTACAGCGAAGTATGTAAAAATAGTACTAAGAAATCGCAAATTACGATTGAAAATATTGGTATAATTATGTTGATGCAAATTCCAAATGTAAGTTCTCAATGTGCACAAACGATAATGAAAAATTATGAATCCTTGATTGATTTGATAGTGGATTTACAAGAAAATCCCAAATGTTTAGATGAATGCACTTTTTTGAATTCTTCACAACAAAAAAGAAAAATAAGCAAAACTGCTATTGAAAACATCAAAAAGTATTTAATGAATATGTAATAATTTAGTAAAAATTTAGTAAAAATTTTATAATCTAATAATAATTTATATGACGAAATCAAAAAAAGAAGGAAAAAAATTTCATAGAAAAACTTTAAAAAATAGTGGAAAAGTAGGTGGAAAATGGGGACAAACATTTAAAATTGGCATGAATGAATTTTTTCATCAGTTAGAAGAAGATAAGCAAAAAAAATTAATTTATAATTTATATCTATTATCTATGGGTTCTATGGATGTAAATCAAGTTTCAAATGAAAAGTATGCGGGATTTGATGCTTTATTAGAAGAGGATAAAAATGCAGAACCAGTATTTAAAAAATTTGGTATAACAAAAGATGATATAAATGCTGCTGATACGGCTACAGCTACGGCTACGGCTACTGCTGTTGATGAGCAACCAAAGGAGACTGATGCTATGGATACATCCAAGCGTAATTATTCTGCTAAAGAATTAAAAGAAGCTGCTAAAAAGATGAAGGATGTTATACCAGAGACTAATGCTGAATCTGAGGCCAAGCGTAATTATTCTGCTAAAGAATTAACAGAAGCTGCTAAAAAGATGAAAGCTGCTGAATCAGAGGGTGCTACTGAGACTAATGCTGAGATGGTGGAGGCTACTGCTGAGCTAGAGAAGGCCAAGGAGGCTGCTAAAAAAGAGGAGGCTGCTAAAAAAGAGAAGGCTGCTAATGATGCCAAGGAGGCTGCTGAGCCAGAGGAGGCTGCTAATGATACTGAGCAAATACATACAACAGCAGAAAGTGCGACTTCATCAATACTTAATCAAGGAATAAATTCAGCTACTGCTAAGGAAGTAAAAAAAGTAGAACAAGAAGCCGATGAAATATCCAAACAACGCAAACAAAAAAAGGCTGCTGCTGAAAAAAAGGAGGCAAAGAGACTGACAGAAGATTTACAAAATGAAATAAATGAATTAAAAGATGCAGGTAAGGAATTGAAAAACGAGGAGGCTAATTCAGTACAGAAGAAAACATCTGCTATAAATTTTATGACAGCATTGAAAAAAGCAACGAAAGCAGCAAAAGAAGATTTTACAACCATTGATCATGATAAATTAAAATCAGCCATAGATTTAGTTGGTGCCTTACCAGCAAAACCTCCATCTAAAGAGGATGAACAAGCAACAAATGAATATAATGAACAAATTACTGAAATAGAGAACAAAAGTAAACCATTAATAGAAGATTTTTCTGAGAATAAAGGTATACAGAATGTTGTAAAATCGGTCTTTGCTATCGACATGACTAAAAGCAAAACAGGTGCTTTTACAAAGCCAGCAACAACCGGTGGAAAAAGAAGTAAAAAACATGCTAAAAACCATAAAAAACACAAAACAAAAAAAAATAATTAAGTCATAAAACAAAAAATAAATTATAATAAAATATATAAGTTTATTATAATGACAACAAATTTAGTAAGTGAAAATGACATATATAGATATTTAGGATTAGCAGTAGCAGTCTTGATTGTTATTTATTTTATTCATAAAATGGTGGAGGCTCAGGCAAATGTAATTGAAGGTATGTCCAATGATAAAGATAAAGAAGCAGCGACAATCAATGAATTATTACCTAAAATAAAAGAAGTTGTAAAAACAAATAGAGCAGATTTACATTTATCCGAAGACAGAGAAAAAATCGAAGATATAATTATTGCCTATAAATCATTAATAGGAACGAAAACATTGAAAGTAATGACGACTACTGATTTTACAAAAAATGATTATCAATTAAAACAACAATTATTTTTATATAATCAAAGTATGGAAGCTTTTGATAAATTAATGAAACAAGTAGATAGACTCAAAAATAAATCAGACAATGATGGTAGTAGTAGTGGTGGTAGTTCATCTATGTTTTAAATCTTCAAGTAGGTAATAATTGAATAAAAAATATATTGTTTATTTTACACATTTGAACATTTAAAACGCGGAATATTTATAAAAATTGATATTACTTAATTAGATAAATTAAGTAATATAAAATGGAAGATTTAAACAATTCAGAAAGTGAAATCTATAAAAAAACATTAGAAAAACAAAAATTATATATTTCAAAAAGACTGAATACAATTAAAAATAGACTCCTTGACGATACAATGGGTTGTTGTGGTGAAAAAGAACAAATAGCTAAACATTTAAATATGGGTCTTGCGCAAAATCTTGTTCAAACATTCTTTAAAACGGCTGATGAATGTGTTATTTGTAATGGTAAAATAGAAAATACTGGGATTAGACAAATTGAAAGAGCACATTGCAATATTTATTCACGTCATGAGTTGCTAATGATGGCAATAAATGATTTATATATTGATAATAATACCCCCATAAAATCTGGAGATATTCTAAAATTATTTATACAAAAGCACGAAATATGCCCAATTTACATGTTATGTAATCTTTGTCATAAAAAATATGATAATTAAATTAAAACGGCGTTTTAAATGTTCAAAGGTGTAATAATATATTTTTTCGCTTACATTTTACGGGTATTATCTTCATAATATCCACTTGCAACCACTTTTTTACTATAATCAACACCACCCCAATTTGTATCCATTGCATTATCGCTTACCTTATTATTTTCACCTTCATTATATATTTTATCTATCGGAACATCAACACCAACATATAAATTATCAGGGTCAAATCCGGGATATTGTTTGTCATTATAAGGAGGATCATTTCTATTTGCATCCATCAACATATTTTTAGGAGGTAATTGATTTGGTGTTTGATTTTCATAATTTGTATTAACGGGTGGAAGCCCTCCTTGCGTATCCTCTGGATCAGGTCTTGCTGTTAATACACTTTTCCCTTGAGCATCATAAGAATATTGTAAAAATAAAACAGGACAATTAATTCCCTGTGAACGTTGCCATTCTAAAAATTCTGTATATTCCTCTAAATTTTTAAATCGAATAGGATTGACACCAGGAATTTCAGCCAATTTCGTATTTTTTAAAATAAATTCGTTTCCTTGTCTTATTAATACATTTGGACATGATGTATCTGAACTATTAAAACCTTCATATAAACTTTCAGTTGAATAATTTAAACAATAATAGAATCCCGCTAAAAAAATAGTAATAATAAATGTTAATTTAAGTAAATTGTACATTGTATATAATTAGTATATAAAATATAAAATATAATTTTTATGAATTCAGAAATTATATTTTATAAGAATTATATTTTATAAGAATAGTATAATTATGTATGATAATATAAATATATTTGTAACAAAAAATACTGAATATATAGGATCAATTCTAAATGATTTATTTAAATATTTACATTTATCATCTAAATTATATAAAATTAATATTCATGATACCTTAATAAATTCAATACCAGATAATACTTGTATATTGATCATTTATGAAGATAAATTTTTAGTTAATGAATTAAAAATAAGCAATACATCATGTATTTATTATTATTTATTAGAAAAAACAGCGGACCCTTTTTTATTAAATCATTCTAACAATATATTAACCAATTGGAAACAACAGGCATCAATATTTACCTATTGTCCTCTACCCAAATTAAATGATAAAAAAACTGACAATATTCAAAATATAAAAATACTTGGTTTATTTTCAAAATTGTTGAAAAAAAATATTAATTTTGATATACTTTATCAATATGCATTAAATTATGATTATAATAACATGATTCTTTTATTGGAAAATATACAAAAAACGAAAGAAAAACATCGCTATATTTGTTTTCAAAATATTCATTTAATCGATCATATTGAAATTGAAGAATTTGGGTTTGATAAATCGAAAGAAACGGTATTAATAGAATTTAGAAATTTTCCTCATTTGGAATTTTTGCTAAAAAACACCATAATTAAAATGCCCAATGATTGGAATCATACTATAGTATGTGGTAGTAATAATGTCGAATTAATGAAAAACATTGCTTCTAAAATTTGCAAAAATACTCCCTCCAAAATAAACATAATTATGTTGCCTATTGAAAATTTAACAAGAGATGCATATTGTGAATTATTAACCTCCGAACATTTTTGGAATTATTTTCAAGGAGAACATATTTTATTATACCAAGAAGATAGCATTTTATTTCATGGAAATATAGATCCCTTTTTAAAATATGATTATATTGGTGCCCCATGGTTTAAAAAACAGGATGATAATTCACATCATGTAGGTAATGGTGGATTTTCATTGCGATCAAAAAGAGCAATGATTAACGTAATCAAGTGTAATAAACCTTTGATTATAGGAAATTCGACCAAAAACTATATGAAAACGTCAAATTTAAAATGTATACCAGAAGATGTGTATTTTAGTAAAAGTTTGATTGATTTTAAATTAGGAAACGTTGCTTCTTATGACGAAGCTTTACAATTTTCACAAGAAACAATTATTGGTAAAAATCCATTAGGAGGTCATGCTTATTGGTTAGTGGAACCAAATAAAAAAATATACAATCAATATTGTCTTCATGACTCTCAATATTATTTGACAGTATCACACAGAGGAGGATGGAAAGAAATAATAAATAACTTAATTCAATCAACAATTATTTCAAATAATAATATAAATCATGGTATTTTATTGTTAGATGTTGTATCCAAATTTTTTTTATGGGATGATAGAAAACATGTTATACAAAAGGATTGGGTAGGAATTATCCATATTGTACCCAACACACCTGATTATTTGGAAAATATTAAAATAGAAAATTTATTGAACAATTACTATTTTAAACAAAGTTTGAAATATTGTAAAGGAATAATCGTCTTGAGTAAATATTTGCAATATTATTTGGAAAAACAAATTTCTAATGTGAAAATAGGATTTATAAAACATCCATCCGTAATAAATACTGAGGACAAATTTGATATTGATGTTTTCTCTCAAAATATTTTGAACAAAAAGAGTAAGGTAATTCAACTAGGTTCTCAATTGCGATTTTTAACCTCTATTTATAAATTGAAAACGATGTATCCGAAAATATGGTTACCTGGACGGACAGATAATCAATTATTGATGTTTTGGCTGCAGAAAGAATGTGAACATTATCATATTTCATTAACCTTGGAAGAAAAAAAATCGGTATCTATATTTTATACTGAGAATTATGAGGATTATGATAATATGATTTTAAACAACATTATTGTAATCCATTTGATCAATGCATCGGCAAACAATGCAGTTATTGAATTATTATCATTACATATTCCATTTTTTGTAAATAAATTAGCTGCTGTTGTAGAGTATATAGGCGAAGATTATCCGCTGTATTTTACTAAGCTAGAAGAAGTTGAGGATATAATAAATGATACGGATTTATTGTTAAAAAAAATGAAAGAGGGGACGAATTATTTGAAAAATAGAAAGAAACAGGATATCTCTTTATCCCATTTTAATTCTGAAATGTTGAAATTCATCAACGAATAAAAAGGTTGAATTATGGAAATGAATTTTATAGACCGCCATTCCGAATCATTCTTTGGATGATAGATTCATCATAACAGGGTGTATTGTATTTTGGGGTTAATTTTAATGTGGATAATTTTGTATTTTTTTTTGTTTTTTTCTTTATGATTATTTCCATATCTATTACCAAGGGATTTGTACTATTCAAATGACAAACAACCTTTTTAATATTTTTTATTGGGATTATACGCCCACCTTTGACTATAATATTTTTCATTGGGAATATATGCAGACTTTTGAATAGCATCTTTCTTTCTATGTTTTATTTCATAGAAAAAAAGAATTCAATTTTTTAATTAATTTTATAAGTTAAATCTTCCAAATGGTTCTAATAATCATCATCCTCGTCCCATGGAACAAAATCATCATCAAACTCACTACCCCAGCCGTCATCTTCTTCTTCATTCCCATATCCTCTACCATGTGAGTAGGATTGCTCCATTTCTTCAATGGTGTGAGAAGTCCCTTCTACATACGTACTTACTGGCGGTTCTTTACTACAATTACCACGACAAAATGGACACAAATTATTTTTTTGTTTAATTTTATCCAAACAATTTTTACATGTTTGATGTTTATTTCCGCAACCGGTATCAATTAACTCTTTTTTATATTCATAACAAATATCACAATGGACTAAACCCAAATCTTCCTTACATACTGGACATTCCGTTTTATCATACAAGCATTCAGAACATATTTTGTGCTCGGATTTACAACCAGATATGGTAATCATATTCATTTTTTCACAATTTTCACATTTTTTATAATGCTTGATAACCTTTTGATGACTTTTGATTTCTGTTATTTTATCTTGAATAGTATAGATAACATCGTCATAATAGTATTCTTCACATTTCATTTCTTCATATTCTTCATCTGCTTTACGAAATATTGAATTTAGTAAGTCTCTTTTTTTATGACTTTCGTGTATAGGATTATGTATAAATGCATTTTTTTTTGCTCGTTTCCATTGTACATATAATTCATCTCGTTTTATTTCTAATTCTAATAATTTTGGTTCTATATCATTGCAATATTTATAGTTTAAATATTCCATGTATTTCCAAAATTTGTTTTTAACATTTTGCAATTTCGTTCTATTGAAAATGGTATGAATATTTACATCATAATACAATTTTTGAATACGATTGTCTTGATCGTGCGGGAATTGATTTCGCTTTTGTTCCATTATTACCTTACTTTTGAAAGTTAATTCTATATTGTTGCTCTTATAAGTAATTAAAAAAAAGAAATCAATTTTTCTTTTTTGTGCAAAAAGTTCAAAGAATATTTAAAATCAATTTAAATACAACGATTAAATACTTAATAAAATGGAAAATGAAAACATAAATGAAGAAACAAATATTTATATGGAAGAATTGAAAAAAAACAAAGAGGAATTAGAAATTAAAAAAACAAATTTAATAACAGCAATTAAGGAAATAGAATATGAAATTGAACAAGCAAAACAAAATATATATACAGAATGTAGAAATAAAACGGGTCATGATTTTATTGGTGAAACAGAAGATGGAATATATGGGGAAACTTTTTATATTTGCAAACATTGCAATTATGAAAAATAAATTTATACTTTTGACCATGAGGAAGAATTAAAAGGAGCTAAGATAATATTTTTAATATGATCTTTCCAATAATTCGTTCTTTTCTCTTGATCCAAATCGGAGAGGGTTTTGGGATATTTAACTGCATTATTCATTATATCTCTTTCTAAAGATGTAATTTTTGGTTTATATCCAAAACAATTTACACCAAATCGAACAGATTTATTCTCAATAAATCCACCATTGATTCCAGGTCTACCACAATCGTTTTCATGACCTTCTATCTTTTGAAGTTCTTCATATGTTTTTTTTTGTGTAGGATATAGAGCAAGTTGGTCATCTGACCAACCATAACTGCACCATTCAGCACCTTTATTATAAGCATTTTCCACCTCGTTATAAGTAGCTAATCTAGAATCATATGCTTTACATAATGCTTTGGCATCATTATAAACATAATCATTTCCTGGTATATGAAATACTTCTTTATCTAAAGAGGTCGATGATTCTGATGAAGTTTGCATACTAGACCCTTTTGGTTTTGTGACATTAATATCTATTTGTGGTTCTTCTGTAAATAATTTATCAACTCCAGCAGTAATATCTAATTCATAAAAATAAATTGCGCTATTAATAAAAATTAAAAATAGAAATACGGCCCACAATAATATTTCAATAAATGCTAAACCACCAGTTGATTGTGATGATTCATTTTCACTGGTATTTAAAATGCCTAAAGAAGCGAATAATAGATAAAAAATTAATATAACAAATGAAAAAGTTATTAATAACGATGGGTTTGTAAACAAAGAATACATATAATCTGTAGTTTGCGAACCTGTTATAGAAATATTATTAGAATCTTGATTATTATTAGAATCATTATTTGAATTATCTGATGACATCTTATATATAAATTAGTTAATTTTTTTTTTTATAAAAAAGACAATATGCATTTGTAGATTTTAATTTACTCATATCTGATATTTCTTTAACAATAGTATCATTAAATGTATACCATTTATCATTTGCATTTTTAACAAATGACCAATAATGACCCCCTAATAATCCTCCACTATGGTTAATAATACCATATAAGTCATAAATATAACTATCCTTTTCATATCCTTTTACATATTCAGATAAATTTAGATCGGTTAATGGAAAATCAATGAATTTTTGATTTTTTTTTAGATTGTTTTTAAATCTTTTAAAGGTTACGATAAAAATTTCAGGGAAACTCCAAAAGACAATATTTTTTTTTACATCCATTTTTTTCTTAAGCTTTTCATTATACCATTGATTGTCTCCTTCCAATATTTCATATTCTGTATATTCATTTAAACAATCAATAAAAGAGACATTTTTTTTATCAGGAATTGGTACATCAATATTAAAATAGGGTTCGGGATTATAACTTAATACATTGTTGTCATTGATATTACTTATTTGTGATACATGAATACCGAAAAACATGGATAAAATTTCAGAATATTCATTTTCGTATAATTTTTTGATCATTTTATAACAACTCATGGCTAATTTATCTTGATTACATTTAATATTTCCTTTTATATTCATTTCTACATCTCGTTTTAATGAATTATGAAAACAATCTATTAAGAATAATAGAAATTCATGTGAATCATTTTGGCTATATTGTGTAAATAACAATGCTCCTTTTATTTTGGCAACTTTATGAATGGTTTTTATCCATTTCACAGGACTTACCACGCAATTGTTATCCCATAACATTTTCCTTAAACTATTCCATTCCAAAATTAATAAGGTATCTGAAGTTTTATTTAATTTATTCAATAAATTATCATCATTTAATAAATCATTTAATTTATAAGTATGAGATAAGACTTGCATACATGAATTAATAAAACATGTATTCCCCAAATTAGCCATACCCGATAATCCTTTATTTTTATATTTTGTTATGTCTGTCGTCATTATTATTTTAACTACATTAATATTTAAACAATTTTCATATAAATATATATATATGAATAATGAAATTAATAATAATGATGATAGAGAATATAATCGTAGTTTAATAGAAAATTATTTAATTAATTCACGAGAATCTTTAATGATAACAAATAATATTATGTCATCCATCTCAAGAAATGAAGATAGATTATATGATTTAATAAATAGAGAATTAAATTATACTAGAAATTATAACAACAATTCTAATATTTTGTTTTCTTCACCTTTTTATACTAATCAACAGAATGCCTCTTTCCAACCTAGACAACAGCCACAGCCTGCCTCGTTCCAATCTAGACAACAGCCACAGCCTGCCTCGTTCCAATCTAGACAACAGCCACAGCCTGCCTCGTTCCAATCTAGACAACAGCCACAGCCTGCTTCTTCCCAATCTAGACAACCTCAAATCCAACCTATAAATAATCCTCAATCTAGACGAACTTCTTTTACAAATAATAATCGTATTAGAAGGAATAATTCTATTATTAATAATAGAAATATCCGACCTAGGTATGGTGAAAATATACGTAATTATCCCAATAGATATAATGGTCCATTTGATAATAATCAAGTACTAAATAGAGATTTTAATGAATCACTAATATCTATATTAGATAATATGAACTTTGATTCTGTACCTGTTACTCCTACAGAAGAACAAATAAATAATGCATGTGAGGATATATCATTTAATCTTATTAGTAATCCTATAAATACATCATGTCCTATTAATTTGGAGCGATTTACTAACGATTCATTAATAACACAAATAATATTTTGCGGTCATTGTTATTCACCTGATGCTTTACGAATGTGGTTTACTACAAATGTTAGATGTCCTATTTGTAGATATGATATTCGAACATACAATCCATTATTAATGATACATAATCCTTATAGAAGAATAATAAATACTAATATACAAACAGAAACAAGACAAACATCGGAACGAGAACAAGTACAAGCATCTGAAACAGAATCAGCATCGGAAACAAGACGAGAACGAGTACAAGCATCTGAAAGAGGACGAGAACCAGAACAAGAACCAGCATCGGAAAGAGGACGAGAACCAGCATCTGAAACAGAACAAGTACAAGCATCGGAACCAGCATCGGAACCAGCAGCATCTGAAACAGAACAAGTACTAGAAGAATCTATATTTGAATCAGAAATGAACTTAAATGATGAAAATATATCACATAATATTTCCAATGAAATTTTTGGTAATTTACAAAATTTAATATCACAAGATATTAGCGGTGGAAATGTTGGTATGAATACATATAGTATTACAATTAGTGATCCTTCGAATAATGATGCCCCTATATTAGATATATCATATCAATTATTTTTAAATTAGATAAAAATAATATAAAATAATATAAAATAAGAATGTATATATAATCATATGTTAACAAAATTAATAGTTATATTTTCGTATCTTACTACAGGATATTCAACTAATATTTATAATTATTATGAATTAGCAGTTCAAAAATGGTGTAGCACAGATTATATGATTCATGGGCTTTGGCCACAAATCAATAGTACAGCTTATCCTGTAGATTGTAAAAAAGTTACCTATTATGAACCATCCGGTACATTGTTAACAAATATGAATGCATATTGGTCTAGTTGTGATAATACATTATGGGAGCACGAATGGGAAAAACATGGTTCATGTGTACAAGCACAAAATAACATAGATGAGGATACTTATTTTAATACTACTTTGTCATTATTTTTAGAAAATAAAAATTTATTAGATAATTGTAATGATGGAGATGATTGTATAATGGGGTGTTTTGACTTAGAATACAATATCATAAAATGTGAATAATTTATATCTAAAATATTATCCTATTATTTACCATAATATTTTAGACTGGTGTAAAAATTTGTTTACGTAAATGAATCATGTCATTATCTTTTATCAATTTGTTTTTATCTAAAAATATTTTTTTAAAATTTCCCCCTTCTAACATTGTAATTATAAAAAACAAACTATACATACCACATTCTGTATTTTTTTCTTGGTGTTCGATAGGATGATTCATTATAAATTTGAATTTTTTATTAATTTTCAAACCTTGCTTTGTAATTGTTTTTACAAAATTGAATATTTGCTTTGGAGGTAAATCTCCTACACTATCGAAAAAATAAATTTTTTGCTTTGTTATATCAATAAACATAGAAATCCAATGGGAACCATCCATGTAATGAGGATCAGTGTTAAATACTATTCCAATTTTATTTTTCTTTTTTTCGATTGTTTTTTTTAAATTGAAATTACATAACTCATTCCAAACACATTCTCCGTATAATTTTTTTGTATTATAATCAATTGGTGAAGGACCAATAAATTCAAAATTGGAATATTGCCTCTCATATTGCATCATAACATTTTCAATATCTAAACTATTTAACCAAGTTGTCGGTTTTTTTTTCCAAGAATAGGGACTTTTTGGAGCAAAAGTATATTGTAATAATTCATTGTTTAAATTATTTTCTATTAAATGTTTTAACCAACATGATTCTCGTTTACACAATGAAGACATGTAATTTTTTAATTGTTCCCATATTTTATAATTGTCATTAGTTGTTATTTTACAATCAGGATGCCTAAAATTCCAATGTTCCTTTAATAAATGTAATGATTTATTTGAATAACATGTATATTTATATTTACTAGTTGGACTACAATTTTCTTTTTTTATTTTTGCTGTTTTATTATATTTGCATTTTCTTACTTTTTTGTTTGTTTTTTTATTAGATTTATTCATTTTAATTTGTGTCATATATAATATCATATTATTCTTTTTTTTTCACACCTTTTGTTTTAAACTTAGGATCTTTTAAATTTAACTCTTTTTGAACCGGTAATTTTATATCTGATTTCTTTTTGGTTTTTTTTATTGTTATAGGAAAACAATCTTCTATTTTATTTGTAGATGGTTTATTAAATAAGATAGAATCATTTTCTACAATATTAAAACTTGTATCAATAGGATTTCCTATGTTATTAGAACTTAAATCACTATATTCTTCTTGAATTGAATCATTTTTATCTATTAATTTTAATATTTGAATACATTCATAAATGTATTTATGAAAAGAATTTTTAATTTCTAATAAAGGAACGTTATACTCTTCAATATTATTATTATATAAATTTTTTGTTAATTGGATTACCCTTTTTTTGTAAAATTTTTTATCTTTTTTTAATCCTTCATCATCTGATATTTGTTTTTGTTTTTTATATTTTTCATAAATTGCAGGATTACTTAAATATTCTAATTCAGTAAATACATTGTCCATTAAGAAATGTATTTATTTTAAATTTATTCTTTTTCCGTTTTACATGAATTCAACATTTGTTGTCTTGTGAAATTATTAAAAATTTGAGTTCCTCCATTCACGACATTTGGGTTAAATGGTTTAAATTCTGTTTTTTGAAATAAATCTGGATGTGGTTGAACTACTGGTTTTGATACTACATTTACATTATATAAATCACTATTTGAAGAAGGAACATATACCGATTGGTCGCTCTTTTGAAGAGCGAAAAATTGATTTCTTAATAAAGATTCTGTATTTACATTATTAAAAAAACCTGAACCTGGTGCTTTATCACCAGGATTAAATGTATTTTGAACATTATACATTCCATATTCTTTTAAAGATACATCATGGCGGGTTTTTTTCATATCGACAACGGGCATAATACTATATTTAGTAGCTGATGGGCGAATGTCAATATATGGTTTTATTTGATTAGAAGGTACATTTCTTTCATACATTCGGTTACTTAATTCTAAATTTCTATTATTATTACAATAATAAACATTATTTTTCGAATAATTCATATATATTATTAACCATTATTATATTTTTATTATTAAATAATAATCTTGAATAATTATATATGAAATATTTGTATGATTATTTAACATTAATATCCATAATGTTATATATATTCGTATTATTTGGCATGTTTCAATTTGCGCCAGCTTATTTAATTTTTATAACATCATTTATGAAAATATATATTTCATTCATGTTATTGTATAAATTTAATCCTTTTAGAAATACTATTACTATTACTAATATTGAAAAAAAAATGATATTTTCGTCTGGTGTATATTTACTCTTAACTACTACAATTGGAGAATATTTAATTGAATATAAAGATAAATTTGAATCCGATCTTCTAAAATAATTTATTGATATTATTGATATAATTTATATAAAAATCTAGTAATAAATTTTTATATAAATTATTCGAATTCTGGTTCATATTCTGGTTCATATTCATGAATATTTTTTTTTGTTTTTTTATGGTTAGTATTTTTATCGCTTTTATTATTTATTTTGTTATTGTTTTTATTGTTTTTTTTTAATGATTTTTTATGATTTGGTTTTTTTAAATAAAGTTTCATAAATTTATGAAGATGATATAATATTTTTTTTGAAATAGTTTTATCTAGTTTTAATTCGGATTCTATCCTATTTTTGGATGTAAAATTATAGGTATTCATATAATTTTTAATATTATTATGAAATTTTTCTCTGTCTACAATATGTAAATTATCACATATCAATTCATTACAGCTACTTTCTGTAAATATGTCATATAAATCTTGTAATTCATAATTATAAATATATGGTTTCACATTTATATAATAAATGTTATTATTTTTCATCCCAGGATGAAATTGATCGTCAATAAAACATATTTTATCATAAGACAAACATTGAATACAATTTTTAATATCCGTGTAAGTTTTATTATGAGTTGTTCTATTTAATTCAATTTGTCTACCATTTATCTTATATGCATATACTATTTGATCAAATAATTTATATTTTATTTTATTTTCTAAATAATTTATAATATAATTACACCATGATTTGGGTCCTTGATTGTTTGTATAAACAATTATTTTTAAATTTTTATTTTTTTTCTTTACGTTTTTGAGATAACGCAAAATAGTTAATATACTAGGTCTTAAAAAGTGGGGATATAGATCACATATGCAGTTAAAATAGGATTGGTTTAAATTTTTTTTATAAACATGTTGTATACTTTCCCATAAAATTCCCAATTGTGTAAAATGACCTAGTGTTTCATCTAAGTCGAAAATAATATAAGTACTCATAATTATATATAATACTATATTTTTTACAAGGATTCTTATTTATGTAAATAATCAACCACTGATAATATTACCTTCTCCTGGTAATTTAATTTTTGAAAAATCAAATTTTCTTCCATTTTTATTTGCATAATTTTATTATATCTATTTTTACATAAAATATGACATCCATTATCCAAATATTTTATCTCGCAAATTAATCCACCCATTGTTAATTTTATATTTTCCGGATTTTTTAAATTTATCCATCGAATATAACTACCATTTTTTATATTATCTAAATCATCAATGTATATATAATCAGATAATTTCATTATTAAATTTTGCTTTTCTTTTTTGGCTAAACTTAATTCATTAATAATTTCATTTTTATCTTCTTTTATCATCTTACTATTAAGATTAATTATATTTTTATTGTTTTCATTGTCTAAAGCATTTAATAATTCTTGATTCTCCATTAATATATATACATTTTTATATTTATATTTTTTCATTTATTATTTTTTTTTTTGCAAAATTTAAAATTCCTCAAATCAATGAAATTGACATATTCAAACCCTCATTTCCGATTTTATAAAAGTTTTGCAATATTTGCAAAAAAAAAAAATTATGT
>Ga0206125_10000348_pt1 | contig 60962 bp, 64 predicted proteins | sample Helgoland_Spring_4_FD_148598 | JGI IMG/M metagenome (GOLD analysis project Ga0206125, IMG submission 148598) | Pelagic subsurface seawater microbial communities from Kabeltonne, Helgoland, North Sea - Helgoland_Spring_Bloom_20160331_1 | ecosystem: Environmental > Aquatic > Marine > Epipelagic ...
AAAACGATTCTTCACCAAATCAGAGATTAGAGAGTTATCTTTCTATAATGGAACTGATGGAATGAAGAAGCATAGTGAGTTTATAGATTGGGTAAATGAAAACGATGTTGAAATAATCAACTCATACATCACCTACCACAAGTATGACTATTCACATATACCACGCTACATAAATTATGTAATTAAAATCAAACGAAAATGACACTACAAGAAGCAGTAACAATACTTGAGAATCACAACAAGTGGCGCAGAGGTGATGATACTTTAGAGATGGCAGAGCCTAAAGATTTAGGAATGGCGATTGAATTAATTGTAGAATACTTTAACACTAAAGAGAAATGAGAGAGATAGTAATAATCACTTTGCTTGTAAGTGTGCTGTTTATGTACCTCACTAATAAAGAAAAGAAATGAAAGAGAACCTGAACCTTCTGCACAATAAGAAGATATTGGTAAGTGTCGCCCTTAGAAGATTTAAAGAAAAGAAAGATGCTGCCAAAGCGTTAGGCATATCAACGAGGGGTCTAATAAATTTAAGAAAAGAATGGGGATGGCCTTGAGTTGTGGATGCAGCAATACGCAAGACATAATAGACTTGTGTAATAGAGACTTAGAACAAAATGGTATAGAGGCAGATTAGTAAGCCCCTTTCATCTTAGTCTTCGGCTTCTTTTTGATTCGCTTGATTTTTTTAGTGTAGGCCATTATTTTTTATTTACTGAGTCAAAGTCTTCATAGGTAATATAAACGTCTTCAAGTTCTATTAAAGCCTTCGCGATTCGCGGATAGATAGATTGATAAGCCGCAACACTTTTTCCGACAAACCCTTTGTTAGAGTCTGAGGTGATTCCCGTCAACAAACATCCACTTGTGTGCTCGTCTGTATTGCCGGTGTGAATTAGTATATACTCAAACCCCGGAACGTCACGTACCCATAACATACCCTTATGCATATTAGGATACTTGTCCTTATATCTTTTGTTAAAACCACCTACCGTTCTTAGTGTGATTCTGTATCTACCTGCGGGAACCCTTGTTTCGTGCATTACCTTTTCATCTCGATGCTCGTCTTCAAGAGTATAGCACAAAAATTCTCTACTTGATTCACCACCTATAAGCCCGTCTGAATGTTCTTCCATTAACATACCAAGGGTAAAATCTTCTCTACTGCAATATCTAACTACTCTTAATTCCATAATTATTTGTTGTCAAAATATGTTTGATATCCTTTTCTAAATCGTCTTAAGTATTCGTCAGGGGGTAAGTTTATTGCGTGAGCAGGTAAGACACTCTTTGGGTCACGACCATCACGAACAGCAGCAAAGTAATTCATTGTACCTCTCCTTCCTAAGAAGTGTGATAGAGCAGCCACGTCTTGTGTCGTATAAGTCCACTTGTCTCCCAACTGAGGTTTATATCGAGCGGTTAAATCAGCAGCGTCTTTGTTTACATATGTGTTTATGCGCTCCGTCATATAAGCCTCTTGTGCTTCAGGAGAGTTTGCAAACCCTTCTCGGGTTGTTATGTTTGAGTATCCGTGTTCCGGTAACCATTTCTTTGCCTGAGAATAGAGTATTTGATATGCACCTGTTGCGGTAGACTGAGGATTCATCGCCTTATAGTTTAACTTGCCGCCTACCTCAGACTCTAATATTCCTCGACGAAACGCATCACCTTTAAACGGCAATGGCTTTTCCTCTTGGACAACCTGTATAGTATCTGATACTTCCTCAGGCGCCTCGATGATTATAGGCTCTTCTGTAGCATCCATTATGCTCTTCGCCATATTCTTTAATCCGGCGGCTATTGTCAATGATATTGGTGTCATAGGGCTAAGGTACAACCATCTACTTTTCTTGTCGCAATTTTTGCCTATATTAGAGAAATCCAAAATATTTTTACAATGAGTCAAGAAGAAAGAATTAGAGAAGCGAGAGTAAGATTAATCGCGGAAAACGACAGAAGAATAAGTAAGTTACAAAATAACCTCAAAGAAATTATGTACGACCTTGAGGTATTGCGTACTCAGTTTAGTCTTCTTATTTCATACGAAAATGGACAACGTGTTGGAGATAGCAACGAAAATGTTACAGAGAGCCAACTCTCTGAATGACGCTATACACAAGGCTGAGATGATGTCCTATTGTTCTCACACATCGTGGGACTACGAAAAGTACAATAATGCAGCGGACGTTTTAAAAAAAATGAAACACCCTGAATAAAGTTTTTCATAAAAACATTTGATTGTTACAGATAATTACAGTAGATTGCAATTGTAACCAAAAATTATTTGCCTTATGAAAAAGTTTTTTATTGCTTTATGCCTGTTCGCCACGCCACTATTTTCAAACGCTCAGTCTGAAAACCCTGATAAACCAAGTGCTATTCTTGAGTACTTAGATAACTACAATTACGTTGTCTTGTTGGACAACAATAAAGACTTCTACGAAGAATTGTACACACACCCTGTAGATGAAACAATCTACTACGAAGAAGAAGGGACTCAGTTAGATATTAGAAAGTTTGATGGCCTGTACATAACGACGTTCTATCACCCTGCAAGTGCAGAACTTAGAATAACACACGTAAATAGAATGTATTAAAAAAGAGAGGGCAAAGCCCTCTTTTTTTTTATCTGATTCTTGTAATAGTACCGCCCCTTGATTGAAAGTCGGTCTTTGCTTTTAACTCTTCCTTACGGGCTAAATCATATTGCTCTTGAGTTGTACCTCCTCTACTGCCGCCCCCCATAATAGTCACACCACCTGCTGCGTCAAATTTCAATTTATTTTGTGCAGGGGTTATACTTTTATTGTAGTAATCCTTCGATACATCGTGCGTACGTTGAATGCCGTTTATGGTCTTCTTTAAATCCGCAGGTGAACTAATTCTACCTATAGCATACTTCTTTACCATCGCATTAACTTTCGCCTCATCAACAGCACCATTATCATCCATAAACTGCCCTACGATTTTTCTAAACTCATTGCCCAATCCACCTATATAATTTGCGTACCCCGTTTTGTTTACCTGAGAACTTGGCATTGCACCATTCATTTGAGCGAAACGAGAAGCAGTTGCTGCATATAATTGGTTGTAGCCGTTCTTATTTTTCTTTTGGAACGCAATCATAGCATCTCCAACAGGGTCCTTAGACTCGGGCTTTGCCTTAACAATAGTTTTAGGATTCATAGTACTATAGATTAAATTTTTTCTTAAATCGAGTCAATGCCTGAGCATTAGTTAGTCCATCTTCCTTAGCGTTTTCGATAAAGGAATCAAGTTCCATTCGGTTCGCAATAAATCCCGCAACTCCGCTATTGCCGTCAATACCTCTTTTCTTCATCTCATTGTACACCTCCGTCACATCGTTACGCAACTTTTTAGAGTTCAACGATACGATTTCTTCACGGGCATCTTTCTTAATAACCACAGCCGGTTTCTTCTTCCCGCTCTTAGGCATATTAATCTTCTTAATTCTTTTAGGTGTCATTACAATTTTATTTTTAAGTTCGACATACCATCTTCGTCCATCCACTCATTACAGAGCCTGATATTCTCACGATAGTAAGTGTCAATATCAACGTCTTCCTTTTGGGCTTGAACATCTACTTTACAAATATCGGGTCGTGTATCATAAATACTACAAGAATTATCAGGTAAAAGGTTAGTACACGCTCCTGATTCGTCGGCTTTTAGCCCGTGCGTTTCTAACTCCTCAGCATCCATCCATCCTATACGGCGACAACACGCACCACATCCACTACAAGGAAACATTATCTCTGTCTTATTCTGCCTCTAATTTTAGTGGCGTTAGTATACTTAGCAAATTGTTTACCGGCTTTGGTTGCGATTCGCTTTATCTTATTCGCCACCTTAAGAAGACCTTTCTTGCGAAGTCTTTTGATTTCTTTCTTGGGTCTATAAGCCTCTCCTGTTTCCAAAGAAGGTTTACCACTACCTGTAGTCCACTCTTCTTTACTCCAATTCTTTAGAGACCTCTGTGTTTTCTTAAGTGCCATTACGAAGTGTAGCCACCACCGGCTTTTTTATATTGAACGGCTAATAGTTGAGCCTTACGTGCAGACCATTGTCCGGCACGACCACCGCTTGTTCCGGCCATTATACGATTAAAAATACGCTTACGCAAACCCGGTTGAGTGTAGTTACCCGCTTCGTTTACCTTAGACTTCTTTTTTTTAATTCTTTTAGGTGTCATATTATCTTCTTCTGTGTACGGTTTTTGGTCCAATGGTAGGGTCATCTTGATTATCTATTCTGAGTGAGCCAAACGCGTTGAACCAATCAAGGATTCGTTGAAGCCAAATCATCTAAACTGATAGTTAATACCGGCGGTTACTTCAAACACTTCGCGGTCCCAATAGCGCATATATTCGCCTTCAGCAAATATACCCCACTTGAGTCCAATCTTATAACCGAATACGCCTCCAAAGTTGTAATCAATCCATTGGCCCGGTACCCAATGATTTGTGTTATCAAGTTTGTCTGCAAATCTTTCGTAGGAAAACATATGGTCTCCATATAAATGTGTGTGCCACGGCATAATACTTGACCAAGCGTGAATCCAAAAAGACTCTGAGTAGTGGTAGTAATCTACACCCGCTATAGCCGACAAAGACATAAGTATTCCTACCTCATCTAACCTTGCTTTGTTGTAGTCGTTTACTATGCTTCCGTATATATACTTTCTAAAATCCCCGTCGGTATCAGCAACTTTATTGCCATCAAGGTCACACCAAATGTAATCGAAGCGGTCAACCACATCATCGAAGTCATCGTCAACACCATAGACTATATCCTCGTATCCATACTCGTATGCTAAGTCCCACCATTGCTTGTCTTGTAAATATTCTTCAATTGGATTATATCCATACGCCTGATGTTGTCGACTCGCAACGCCAATACTAAAGTCTACTTCACCTATGTGATAACGTAGCCTTGATTCTACCTGTGTATAGTTTAGATTTACAAGACCTTGGTTAAACACCTCAGCCTTTATCATCCACCCATTTGCAAGATATCTAAGGAAGTATCTCTGCGATATGTAGTCATTACCCTGTTGTCTACCTCGGTCGTATTGCGCTAAGTACTCAAATCCTTTGACGGCTCCAACGGTCGCATACAGAGACGTGGTTGATTGATTGTGTCCGTCATAGAAAGGGTTCTGTCTCTTCTCATAATCGTATCGAGCAACGCGTCTAATGCCAAAGGTGTATCTATAGTCAAAAGGATTCTCTATGGTAACATCCATTACCTCGCCGGTTTGAGATACAAAGTATTCCTTTTGAGCCTCCATAGGTGACCCTCCGTACACACTTGTGTACAACGTGCTGTACTTTAACAATCCCTGCCCAAACGCTGAGGTTGATATAAAAAATGTTATAAGTAGATTCTTCATATCTAAAATTTATTTGCTCCCGTTAACTCGTCTACTTCTTTTTGTATTTCGTTGAAGGGCACTTTAAGTGATAGAGATATTCCCGCCTCCCAACGTTTTATCTCTTTGCCGTTATTGTAAAGTATCATTGTAGGTACAGAACGTATACCTTCTTGTGTAGTTAATGACGCATCATCGTCAATCCAACTTTCTAAAATCTTTACGTCTTTTATTCTTTTGAGTTGAGCGTAGTTGTTCGCCTCATTAAACTTAGCGTTATAGTGCACCAACGTTAAGCCTCTTTTACTAACGCCTTTGTATAAAGAAAAAGACGTTAGTAGAATAAGCGATAAGATTGTTAGTATACGTTTCATATTATCTTAGTTCAAACAATCGCTCTTCCATTTTATCAAGTTGAGCCTTGATATCTTCAACATCTTTCTGAGTGTTCATAATGGTTTCTCTGACCAACTTGTCTTTTAAGTCAAACTCCATCCTTCCTATTACCGGTGTTGGTAGTTGTTTAGCCTCTTCTACTTGAGCCTTGAGGTCAAAGTAACCTAAGGTTATAACTCCAACTGCGGCTACAATCCCGCCAATAGTTTTTAGACTTAGTCCTACTACTGTATTTTCTGATATTTCTTTCGGTGCACTCATTTACCAATTATAGTTACACGCCCAATAACGAGCGGTTAGTTTATCTTTTGCTGTTGAACAATTATGTCTTGCTTTAAAATTTGCACGGCGTTTTGTGTTTTTGTGCTGAAGGAAATCAGAGTAGCCACGTGCGCCAAACTGAACAATTCGTATCTTGTCTCCCTGCTTTGCAAGAACACGATATTTCTTTTTAGAACCCTTAGGTGCTCTTTTAGGTTTATTGTAACCCGGGAAGAGTTCACCTCTGTATTTTAACTTACCGCTTGGTAATCTTTCTACTTTTGCCACAGAACCACACTTTATGAAACTATTCTCAGACTCAGACTTTGCTTCTTTAACATTCCCTGTTCACAATGTAGACAAAAATGTTTTGTCGATTGTGCCTCGGTTGGAACTTATAACCACCTTTAAAGAGTACAAGGGTCAGAACAAGGACAAAGTAATAAAATACATTTGCTACCTGTACGACCCAAACTCACCATTGAAGGAGTTCTTTCCTGATATGTCAAGACGTAAAGAACAAGCCGCCACCCTGTCCGGTTTTGACCTTGAGGATAACGCCACCAAAGATATTGTTGGCGAGATGATGTCACTCAAAAACAAGGGGGTAGTTGCTATGATAGATGAGTTTCTTAGATTTGTGAACAGCAGAACGTGGTCAATGATAGTTTCAAATGAAGAGACATTTTATGAGTATCAAAGTAAACTACTAAGAAGCGTCACCGCAGAAAGAGATAAAGACTTGCTTCAAGCACTACAGATAAAAGGTAAGATTATGGAAGACCTTGACAACATAAATGAAAGGCTTGAAAAATATTATTTAAAGTTATATGCCGGAGATGAAGACTTGGTTAAGACCATAACCACACGTCAGTCTATAAGCCCCGAAAACTTAGGAGATGTTTACTAAACGAAAAGGTTTTAAGAAAATTAATATCCAAGGATTGGATTGTTGGATGCCGCCTATAGGTCATCTATATAATCACTTTACCAAGGAGATTGAGAAGGTTGAAATTATACAGCGCTCACCAAGGGCAAAAGACCAATGGTGGGAACCTACCGAACTACCGGTTGATTGGCATAGAAAAAGAACACAAGAACAAAGAAGGCAAGATGACGACTCGGAATATTTTAATCCCGAGTTAGAGCAGGTCCGCCGCACCGAGTGGCATAGAAGAATCAATGGGTGTTGGTTTATGAATAATGGCGAACCTACCTACATAACAGGTATGCATTATTATTACCTGACCCATTATATGATTGATATAGGTAGGCCAAACTACAGAGACACAGACAGAGTTGAGTTCTATTTTATGCAGTATTGCATTGAGGACGACAATTGTTACGGGATGCTCAATGTTACCCGCCGCCGTGCCGGTAAAACTTATAAGGCCGGGTGTTTTCTTTTAGAGGGACTAAGTAGAATGAAGTACTCTAATGGTGGCATACAAAGTAAAACAAATACAGATGCTAAGAAGGTATTTAGGGAAACTATAGTCGCGCCATTCCGTAAGTTACCTGATTTCTTTCGTCCAATATTTGATACAGCAAAGGGTGTTAACCCCTCAAGTGAACTTCGATTCTTTAAACCGGTGAAGAAAGGGGCACAGGCTATGACTGAGTTTGACGCCAATGAACTTGAGTCAACCATAGACTTTAAGTCTTCTGATGTATTTGCTTATGATGGATATAAACTCAAGAGGTTTGTTCAGGATGAGGTATTTAAAACAATCGAGGTTGATGTTATGGAGCGTTGGGACGCCCACAAGTTCTGTCTTGAGGTTGATGGTAAGATTATAGGCAAGGCGCTACTCACCTCAACCGTTGAGGAGATTGAAGGTCAGATGGACAAGTACCGGACATTATGGGAATATTCGGACCAAAGTAAAAAGAATGCAAATGGAAGAACAAAGACCGGTCTATACAGATACTTTACTGCTGCTCAGGAATCATTGGAGTTTGACAAGTACGGGATATGTAACGTGGACAAAGCAACCACATACTTACTTAATGAAAGAGAGGGACTAAGGCAAGACCAAAAAGGACTTAGTAGTTTTATACGAAAGTTCCCTATGACTCCTGACGAGGCATTTCGAATAGATGCAGACAGATGCTTGTATGATGCTATAAAATTAAATGACCAACTTGACAAAATATCTTGGCAAGAAAACTTAACAACCAAGGGCAACTTTGAATGGGAAGGTGGAGAGCGGGATGGCAAAGTTGTTTTTATGCCACGTGCTAATGGCAAGTTTGAGGTTTCTTATTTATTTGAAACAGCAACGGAGTCAAACAAGGTTGGTACTAAAGCAAGTAGTAAGGTACCTTTAAACAATTTAAAGTTTGTAGCGGGATGTGACCCCTTTGACCACAACATAACAACAGACTATAGGCGCTCAGACGGAGGGGCATATGTATTTAGAAAACACGACATTACAAGCAAAGACATCACAAATACTTTCGTTTGTCAATACATTCATAGACCACCAACTGCAAAAATCTTTTATGAGGATATGCTTAAGATGTGTGTGTACTATGGTTGTCAAATGTTGTTTGAAGACAACAAGATTGGTATCTCACATTATTTTGAGGACAGGGGTTATTATCAGTTCCTTCAATGGCTTCCGGGAGCCAACAAGCCCGGTATGTCAGGTAGCCAAAAAGCGCATCAACAAATTGCAGAGATTACAGAAGATTACATTGTCAATCACATTGATGGTGTGGTTTTTAAGGAGTTGATTTTAGATTGGCTTAATTTTGACATTAATAATACTACCAAGTTTGATGCGGCTATGGCAGCAGGGTATACTCTGATTGCAGACAAAGGTCTTTTAAAGAACGCTTATAAGACTAATGATGACCTTGTCGAAGTTGGCTCACTATTTAGGAAACATAAGATACGATGAGTATATTCAATGATAACACGGGTAGCAGAAACTATCCCTCACATCTTGTACCGAACGAAGAAAAAAACGAAAAGTGGATTCTTCAATACTGTAAAGCAGCGTGGCAAGAGTACCAAGGTGTTACTGCTTCAAGTTTTTATCACGCTCGTTGGAAGCATCACAGAACGAAAGAGTACGCAATGGGCAATCAGCCCATCAACAAATACAAGCCCGTCCTCGGTGTTACTGATGACACAAACGAAACTTGGCTTAACATAGATTGGTCTGTGTTACCCATCATTCCTAAATTTCGTCGTATAGCGATTAGCAAATTAGTAAAGAGAGATTACAACATTAATGCTACGGCGATTGACTCACTTGCTGTTGAGGAAAAAGAAAATCATTTCAAGTCTACTCAAACGAGAATATTGATGCACGATGCATTATCTAAACTCAACCCGGAACTTCCGTCATCTGTGGGCATTGATAGATTAGCGGGGGACCCATTAGACTTAGATGAACTTGAGATGCAAAAAAGGTATACCTATAAGCATCAAATGTCCATAGAGATGGAACAGGCTGTAGACCTTGTTCTTTATCAAAACAATTATGAAGAAGTACGCCGTAGAATTATCGAAGACCTTTTTGATGATGGCGTATCAGTTATCAAAGAAGACATTGATGACAATGGGAAGATAGCCATTCGTAGAGTAAACCCTTCTCAGGTTATCGTTAACGTTTGTACAGAGAATGATTTCAAGGACAAGACTCACGTCGGAGAGGTACGTAGCCTAACGATTGCTGATTTAAAAGAAATCGCTCAGGACCAATTTAGCAAAGAGCAGTATCAAACTATTGCTAATTCTGCTAAAGGAAAGAACGGGAACTCTAATAATGGAATGCCAATGAATACTCCATACGCTCGTAATTACGACGATATGAAGATTCAGGTATTAGACATAGAGTTTTACAGCGTCAATTCAATGAATCACGAGACTCGTATAGATAAACGCGGAAACAAAGTCTTTAAAAAAGTACCAACAGATTACCGAAAACGTCAGAAAAACAAGTACGAGAAAACTCAATACAAGGTAGTATACACCTGTAAGTGGATTATAGGTACTGACTTTATTTTTGACCACGGCCTTAAGACAGATATGAAGCGTCAGAAAGGAGCGATGATGGACACAGAGATGTCTTATCACATATACTCTCCTGATTTGCATAATATGAAGTCTTTAGGGATAATGGAACAATTGATTCCTATTGCCGACAATATTCAGATTGCGTACTATAGATTACAACAGGCTATTGCAGAGGCTCGTCCTAAAGGTATTATGATTGAGATGGGCGCACTTGAGGATATACCTCTTGGTGCAAGTGGCAATCAATTGACGCCGATGGAGGTTATTGACTTGTTTAATAAGAAGGGTGTGTTGGTTTATCGTAAGGTAGACATACAAGGACGCCCTACTAATTATCGTCCAATCGAAGAATTGCAAAACGGCCTTGGCTCTGATGTCCTTAATTATTATCAAATCATTCAGAATAATATTCAGATGATTCGTGATATAACCGGTCTCAATGAGTTTACCGATGGAAGCACCCCCGATGGCCGCGCCCTTACCACAACGGCCAAGTTGGCTGTAGAAAGTACAAACAACTCGCTGTCTTCAATCTCAGAGGCAGAGAAGTTTTTATTAAGCAAACTATGTGGGGCTATTGTATTACGTATTCAAGACGTTCTTGAGAAAGGCGGAAACATAGAAGGATATCGTAAAGCATTGGGTTCCAACACTATAGAGTTCTTTAAGGCTAATTCTAATATGAACATACACGAGTATGGCATTCGTATTGAAGACAAGCCTGATAATGAGTCTCGCGCACGTGTCCTTGCGTTTATGCAGTCAAACCTACAACAAGGGTTGATTGAAATGGAAGACGCTATATTAATTGAAACAACAGATAATCTTAAGGTTGCTCAACAGATTCTTGCTTATAAAATTCGTAAGCGCAAGGAAGAACTTGAGTCTAAGGCTATGCGTCAACAACAGCAGAACGGACAGATTCAGATGCAATCTTCACAGGCCGCTGAACAAGCAAAACAACAAACCCTACAAATAAAAATCAAGGGTGAGATGGAGGTCGAGCAATTAAAGGCTCAACTGCAAATGCAGATAAAGCAAATGGAGCACGAGTTTGAAGAAAAGATGAGACAGATGGATAGCCAAGCAGAGGGTATAAAAATGGGAGTAGGTATGGACACAGAACAAACCGCCCCTGAAATTTCAGAAGATACCCAAAACTTACAATAAATTAGCAACCACAAACAACCACTATTATTATGTCAGAAGAAGAAATGAATCTATCGGACTTTAGCATTGATGGCACATCCCTTGCTGAAAATCCTGTAGATGAAGCCCAAGAGGCTCAGGAATCCGGCCCGGAAATTATTAATGAAGAGCCGAACACAGAGGCCGAATCGGCTCAAGAAGAAACGTTTGATGATGATGCTGATATTTCAGCAGCGGATTCTTATGAGGGTGAGGTACAATCTGAAGAGGCTGTAGAGGCGAGTGATTCGCCAATGTTTTCTGAAGAGGAGATGGTTACTTTTAACGAGTCAGTCTCTTCGTTTACTGAAGGTAATTATGAGGACATTGACTCTCTTATTTCTGCACACGACACTCTGTATGACCAAGTCGAAGAACTTAAAGCCCAACTCGAATCAGGGCAAGGTCTTAATGAAGGTGTTCAGGAACAGGATGATTTCATCAAAGGATTAATTGAATATTATGAAGAGACAGGTGATGTCTCTGCGTATATAGAGGCGAAGAATGTTGATTATACTTCTATGTCTGATTTGGATATTGTGAGACGCAATATGAGAAATCAGTACTCGGATATGAGTGAGAAGAATTTTGAGCGTTTATTTCGCCGTGAGGTTGTAGATAAGTATCAGTTGGATGCTACTCGCTATGAAGAAGATGAGGTAGAACTTGGGGAAGAACTTCTGAAAACAGAAGCGTCAAAACTAAGAACAGAACTCATTGATAATCAATCGCGATTTAAAGCACCCGAAAGAAAGGTTGAGTCAATAGACAATGCCGCTCAATTAGAAGAGGCGACAGCCCAATGGAGAGAGTCGGTTATGTCTACTCAAGAAACCCAAACCCTACTCAATGACAAGAGAGTTGTTATTGATTTTAATGGGGAGCCTTTCGCATACGAAATTGATAATCCTCAGGATGTTGTCGATATGACCGTAGACAACAATAAGTTTTTTCAACTCTTTCAAAACGAAGGGGGTCAAATAGACTACGACAAGTGGTATAGAGTTCTGAACTACGCTTCAGACCCAAGTACATTTGAACGTTCTCTAATCTTGCACGGCAAGAACCTTGGTGGTAAAGAAGTTGTAGGTGAGATAAAAAATCCATCTCGACCAACAAAGTCTCGGGGTACTTCTACGGGTGATTCCAAAGAAGATTTCCTGAACGCGGCGTTAAGAGCGATGGGTAAATAATTTTTAAATTAGAAAAAAATGGCTGCATTTGGTGGTGCTAACGCTGTTAGCAAAAGTTATGTTTCGTCAGTGTCTTTCTTAGACCAACGCGAAATCTTAAACAAGTTACTTAACGTAACTAACGAGGATTATTCTTTCCTCGATATTATGGAATTGATGGGACGCTCAGTTGAGACTGCGGTTCCTCAGTATCACACATTCGTGAATCAAGAGTTGTATGGCGGTGCTTTATCAACTAAGGCTTCAGGTGCTTATACTGCAACTGATGGTTCAAACGCAGGAACTCTTGAGTTGTCTGCTGCGTCTGACGTTGACCACGTACGTCCGGGTGATTTAATTCAATTGTCTACAGGCGTTATTGCTTATGTAAAAGAAATTAACTCTGCATACACTATCCTTACTATTACTAAGGTAAGCGATGCTTTGTTTACGTCTGCTGCGACAGAATTAAACAATATTAAATTAGTAGCATTCTCTAATGCTGCCGGTGAAGGTTCTAATAGCCCAAAGGCTCGTCGTACTAAGCCTGTTAAGCAGAGCAATCAAGTACAAATCTTCAAAGAGAAGTATGTTATTACTGACATTCAGAACGCGTCTAAAATCGAGTTCGATTTCAAAGGTCAGCCTTACTACTTCTTGAAGGGACAGCACGAAGCGTTAACTCGTTTCCGTGGTGATATCGCTTTCTCAATGATGTTTGGTGACGCTTCAACAGCGTTGTTCTCTGACGCTTCTTCTGCTTTAGTAGATGCTGAGGGTAACCCAATTCAAACTACAAAAGGTCTACGTGCTTCTATCGTAGATGGTGGTATCTCTCAAACGACAGATACTTCAGGTAGCGTTGATAATGACGATATGGAAGAGTTGACACGTACGTTGAATCAAAAACGTGCACCACGTGAGTATATGATTTTCACCGGAACAAGCGGTGAGGTTGCATTTGACAACTACTTAAACTCATTGGGTAACACTGATTTGTCTTCTAACGCACGTTTCTCTATTGACGGACGTGATATTGACTTAGGTGTAGACAAGTTCCGTATGTACGGACGTTCTTACGCTAAGAAGTATTTACCGATGCTTGACCACGCTCAAGTGGTTAACTTCACAGGTAGCGCAGGTTTCCAACACGAAGCATACTTCGTGCCTCAGGATACCATTAAGGCTGCCGGTTCAGGTGAATCTATGGACCGTATGCGTGTTCGCTATATGGCGGGTAACGGAACGGACCTTAAGTACCGCGAAATTATGTTGGGTGGTCTTGCGCCAACTCCGACTGACGAGCGTTCAGTACTTGAGTGTCACTACGAATCAGTACAAGGATTGGAAGTACTCGGTGTTGAGCACTTTGCAAAACTTGACATTCAGTCTTAATTGAATTGAATAGTGGGGGTGGGGCATTGCTCCTCCCCCTTTTTTACCACGTAACCAACAAAACAGACATATGAAAAAGCATCTTGATTGGAATAATATTTCCAAAGAATCAATGCCGCCTAAACTCAAAAAAGGAGAAAAGGCAATCTACAAAATTTTAGGAATCAAGGGTGACCCGAGTAACCCCGAGACATACAGGATTCCTTCCGCAGTAAACGTACCGGGTAAAGACCGCGTTTACGATTCAATTAAAGAAGAGTATGTTGATATCGCTAACATCAAATCCGTAGGCGTTGGTGGCAAAATGAAATGCCACAATGTTTGGTTTGTTAAAGAATATAACGGCACTCTTATATTAGATGGTTCGAAGCGTGATGACTCTGAGATTTACGAATACCTTGAATTGTCTAACTATAATGCTTCAAACGAAAATCGTTCAGAAGATGTAAAGCCTATTTACGCAAGAGTAAATCCAACGGCAACAGCAGAGACGGCTCGTAAAACCCGTACTACTCGTCGTCAGGCATTAAACGTTGCGGCAGAAATGAGCGCTTCAGATATCCGTGATTTCTCTGCATTGATGGGATGGAACGATAACCAAGACTTAGTAATACTAAGAGACCTCGTTGAAGATTACGCAGATAAAAGCCCTTCTGAATTTATTAAGAAGAGTAAGAACAAACAAAACTCATTGTCTGCCCTTATTAATCGTGCTGATAAAGCAAGTGTGATTAAATTTGACGGACGCTCAAATGGTTGGAAATGGGCAGACTCTAATGAAGTAATTTGTTCTGTTGCGCGTGGCACTGATAGGGTAGAGGGACTTGTTGTCCACCTTACAGAGTCAGCCAACGGAGCGCAGGTTATAAAGACTTTGCAGAGTGCATTAAAGTAAACACTTGTCTGACTAAGTGTTTTTTGGTGGTTCTGTTGGTAGGTTGGGGTTGACGCAAGTTGGCCCCAACTTTTTTAATTAAAGACTAATAATGAAGTAGTTTTGTACTATGGCATCAATAAACTTAGATACAGCATCAAGACTTGATATAACGTGTAGAAAAAACGATACGTTTAATCTTGTGCTGAATGTTACCGATGAGAGTAACGTTGCGCTTGACCTTACATCAAACTACGCTTTTGAAATAGATGTTCGAAAGAACTCTAATAGCAGCACTACTATACTAACATTTTCGGATAGCGACTTTGCAAAAACCGCTGAAGGTAAACTGACTATTAGTAAAGCATCTGCCTCTATGGATATAAAAGCGGGTTTCTATGTGTTTGATTTACAAGCAACAATAAGCACAGAGTCCCCAAGCAGAGTTGAGACTTGGTTTGCGGGAGATTTTATAATAGTTGACGACGTAACAGAATAATGAGTGTAAACGTAAAGGTCACGACAAGTTCGGGTAACAAGATTAGTGTTAGCCCCAAGACCAACAAAAATAATGTTGTTGTGTCAAGACGCGCTGTCCTTTCTTCTGAATCGACAAGCGATAAAAACTATGTGCACGAACAGGGTTCACCTTCTGCAACGTGGACTATAAATCATAACTTAAGTAAGTTTCCTTCAGTTTCTATAGTAGATAGTGCAGGAACTTTAATTATTGCAGAGGTCGAATATGTATCGACAAGTCAGGTGGTTATCACTTTCGATGCCTCAACTTCAGGTAAAGCGTACCTGAACTAAGTATCTTTGAATAAATAATAATCAAACAAAATAAATCAAGATGGCATTAAAGATTGTATCGGGGTTAGATGTTACGAGTCTGAGTCTATCCTCATTTTTAGACTTAGCGAAAAACGAACTTCGTAACGTCCAAATCCATAACTTAAGCACTACGCAGGTAAACGCAATAAGTTCTCCTGCTAATGGTCAATTAGTATATGATACTACATTAGACCTGCTTAAAGTTTATGATGGTGCCGCTTGGCAACTTGTGGGAGCACAGGGAGATGACTCTACTATTGAATTATCAAGCAACACCTTGTCTATTAAAGCAGGTGGTGTTGGCACTACTCAATTAGCAGCAGATGCAGTAACAGGCGCAAAACTTGCAGACAATGCAGTTGATAGCGAACACTATACTGATGGAAGTATTGATTCGGCTCACCTTGCTGCTGACGTAGTAACCGGTGCTAAAATAGCAGACAATGCTATTGACAGCGAACACTATACCGACGGCTCTATTGATGCAGCGCATATTGCCTCAGGCGCAGTTACCTCTGCTAAGATTGCTGCTGATGCAGTGACTGCCGCTAAACTTGCTGACACAGCAGTAACTGCGGGTAGTTATACTGCCGCTGATATAACTATTGATGCTCAGGGTCGTATCACGGCTGCTGCGAGTGGAAGTATATCAACTGCTGAAATTGCTGATGACGCTATTACTGCCGCTAAAATTCTTGAAGATGCAGTAGGAACATCTGAGATTGCAGCGGGTGCTGTAACAACTACGGAGTTAGGCGCTGATGCAGTTACTTCTGCAAAGATTGGTGATGACCAAGTTAATAGTGAGCATATTGCTGCGGGTGCAATTGACACAGAACATATTGCTGCGCTTCAAGTAACAACTGCAAAAATTGCTGCTGATGCAGTTACGGCTGCAAAGATTGCTGATAACGCTGTTGGTGCAGCGCAACTATATGTATCAAGCGATGGTACTTCAGGTCAGGTTCTTACCTCTGACGGAGACGGAACATTCTCTTGGGCTAATGCCGGTAGTGATATTGATGTAAACGTTGGAAACTTAATTGCCCGTATGGGTGAGATAAACGCTAATGTAACCATTGGTGCAGGAACAACAATTGATACAGAAATTAGTGGTGACTTATCTATAGTTGGTGACTTAATCGTTGGTGGAACAACAACTACGGTCAACTCAACCACGGTAACCATTGATGACCCAATCTTTACATTGGGTGGAGATACTGCTCCTTCGTCTGACGACAACAAAGACCGCGGTATTGAATTCCGTTATTATGATTCAGCGGCTCGTCTTGGGTTTATGGGTTATGATGATAGCACCGGATACTTTACAATGCTTACAGGGGCTACTAATACCTCTGAAGTATTTAGTGGTACTAAAGGTACTCTTGAAGTTCGCAGTGTTCGTCTTGATGCTTCCGGTATTATACTCAATGGAACTGCTGTAACATCTACAGCGGCAGAATTAAACCTCTTGGATGGCGTTACTGCAACAACAGCAGAACTTAATATTCTTGATGGCGTAACATCGACAGCGGCAGAATTAAACATCCTTGATGGTGTTAGTGCTACTGCTGCGGAACTCAACATCCTTGATGGCGTAACCGCTACTACTGCGGAACTCAACCTTATAGATGGCGTAACCGCTACAACCGCAGAGTTGAATTATGTGGACGGGGTTACCTCTGCAATACAAACACAATTAAACGCCAAACAAGCAACTATTACGGGTGCGGCTACTACGATTGACGATAGTAACCTTACCACAAATCGTGCTGTCATATCGAATGGCTCAGGTAAAGTTGCGGTATCTGCGGTTACCTCAACAGAGTTAGGCTACTTAGATGGCGTCACCTCTGCCGTTCAAACGCAGATTAATACTAAAGCACGTTACTACACCGCTGAAATAACGACGGTAGGAAACACTTTAGATATTGACGCATCAAGTCACGGGATTTTGTATCCGGCAAACGTACAATTGTATGATGCTTCAAATGGTCAGTTAGTGTTGGCTGATATTGTCCAAACTGCTGATGGTGAAAATACTATCACGGTAAATGCTCCTACGGACACCTACGATATCGTAATTGTTGGTAGAGCATCATAAATAAAATAATTAAATTAGTCCTAAGAAAAGGGGAGGGCATTCCCTCTCCTTTTTTTTTAAACATAGATTATGAGTTTAAAAGTAAAATCTGATTTAGACTTAACGGGGAAGGTAACTATCGCCGGTTCTGATGTAATTAATTCATCGGGACAATGGGTTGGGTCTTCTTCGGGTATTAAGGGACAGGCAGGTAGTAATGGTTCTAATGGCTCGAATGGCTCCGATGGGGATAAGGGACAGAAAGGACAGAAGGGCCAAGCGGGAGCAGACGGCTCAAATGGTTCTGCGGGTAGCAACGGCTCGGACGGGGACAAGGGACAGAAGGGCCAAGCAGGTAGCAATGGTTCTAACGGGTCCAATGGCTCCGATGGAGATAAAGGACAAAAAGGACAAAAAGGTCAAACGGGTACAGCCGCTACTATTGCCGTAGGGAATGTTGCTGCGGGTAATGAAGGGACTGAACCCTCTTTCACTAATGTTGGCTCATCTACGGCAGCAACATTTGATATTACGATACCCGTGGGTAACACAGGTGCAAAAGGTCAGAAGGGAGCCGCAGGTTCTGACGGGTCCAATGGTTCTGCGGGTAGCAATGGTTCAGACGGAGACAAAGGACAAAAGGGAGCCGCAGGGTCTAATGGCTCAGACGGCAGCAATGGTTCTGATGGAGACAAAGGACAAAAAGGTCAGGCAGGAACTAATGGCGGTGATGGCCCTGAAGGCCCCGCCGGGAGTAACGGAAGCAACGGGTCCGACGGAGACAAAGGACAAAAGGGTGAACGTGGCGGTCAAGGAGATGCCGGTACAAACGGTAGTGCAGGTTCCAACGGCTCGGATGGAGACAAAGGACAAAAAGGCCAAGCCGGTGCTGATGGTAGTGCAGGGTCTAACGGCTCTGCGGGTAGCAACGGCTCGGATGGAGATAAAGGTCAGAAAGGTCAGGCCGGTGCCGATGGGTCTAACGGCTCTAATGGTAGCAATGGAACTGATGGCGATAAAGGTCAGAAGGGTCAGACGGGTTCTGCCGCAACAATTGCAATAGGTAATGTAGAACACGCTGCACAAGGTCAAGAAAGTGTTACTAACGTCGGGTCATCTACAGCAGCGACTTTTGACTTTGTACTACCTACGGGTGATACGGGCGCGAAGGGTCAAAAGGGACAGGCAGGTGCCGATGGTAGTGCAGGTTCTAATGGTAGTGCAGGTTCTAATGGTTCAGACGGAGATAAGGGACAAAAAGGGGAACCGGGAGCCGCAGGTTCTGATGGGTCTAATGGTAGCGCAGGTTCCAATGGTTCTGATGGCGCTGCCGGAGACAAGGGTCAAAAGGGAGAAGCGGGAACAAATGGTAGTGATGGGTCTAATGGTTCTAATGGCTCGAATGGTATCGACGGAGACAAAGGTCAAAAGGGACAAGCGGGAGCAGACGGGAGCAATGGTAGCAATGGTTCTAATGGTAGTGCGGGTTCTGATGGTATCGATGGAGACAAGGGTCAGAAAGGTCAGGCAGGTTCTAATGGTTCTAATGGTTCTAATGGTAGTGACGGCGGTTTTACAACTAACTCCGATGCTCAGGTAAATAGTCTTGGTGTAGGCGCAACCGCTTCCGGCACATCCGGACACATCAGGGCAACAAATGATATTATAGCATATTACTCTTCTGATAATCGTTTAAAAGAAAATATAAAACCAATTGAGTCCGCGCTTGATAAGGTTAAATCAATAAGCGGTGTTCACTTTGATTGGATAGAAAACGAAGAGATACACCCGAACAAGGGTCAGGATGTTGGTATTATCGCTCAAGAAATACTTTCTGTATTGCCTGAGGTTGTTACTAAGCGAGATAACGGATATTATGCAGTTCGATATGACAAGTTGGTTGCGCTATTAATACAAGCGATAAAAGAATTAAATGATAAAGTAGATGGCTTTACCAAGTAGCGGACAAATATCTGTATCAGACATACTTACTGAACTTGGGGCAGACGCATCACAAGAGGCAAATTTCCGTGGTTTACACAGCGGAGACTTTGGAGCAATAAATACTAACAACGCTTCGGCTGACAGACCCGATGGTGCTGCGCCCCACGCAATGTCAGAGTTTTATTCGTACGACCATAACGCCTCAGCACCATACTCAAACACGCGTTACTATCAAAACGATGGAACCGGTGATTATATAAATTGTACCACAGGAACCTCTCCATTTAGTATTAACTCTACGCAAGACTTGAGTTTTAATATGTGGGTGAGAAATACCGGAAGTAAGCAAAATCAACTTGTTTTTAACTTTGGTAACACAAACTCAAATGGTAACAATCGTATATTTATGACATATAGTGCAAGTCTAAACAGACTTATTCTTAGGGTAAGAATTAACAGCACAAACTTTGACCGGCAATTTCCTTTGCATAGCAATTCTTCCGCGACCGGAATATCTTCATCGAGTAGTGGTTGGTCAAGTTCCTCTCGTGGTAATGTAAATGGTGATGGATTCTGTATGCTTACAATGACCTACGATGCTTCACAGACTAATGCGGCGAACGCGTTTAAGTTGTATTGGAACAACACTGAGTGTGGTACACAATCAAACGCTAATAGCGGCACAAGAGGTTCAATTGGCGCCACTAAAGGACGTATAGGCGAAAACCTTCAGGCTACAAATAGTGCAGGTAATGCTACTTTAGACTACGATGAATTTAAAATATATAACAAGGTGTTATCTTCAAGTGAAGTTACCACGTTGTATAATAGCGGTACTATTACAGATTCGTCTCAGACTTTATCAAGCGGTCTTATTACAGAATGGACATTCGATAATAACAATGCTAACGATAGTAATAGTAAATACACGAACTCTATTGTTGGAGGTAATATAGCAACATACTAATGGCCTACGAAGTTTCACCATACGACGAAGCAGCAACTATTTTTGAAGTGCTAAACGATGGAACTCCCGAGTTTTACGGAACACAAGAGGAGTGTCAATCTTACATAGACTCAAAATAATTATCTAAATTAGTGGTACCAACAAATTACCACTATGACAATTGTATTTCACGCAGGATATAGTTCTGAGCCTTGGGGCGGAACTGACGCCTTAACCTCAGCCCTTGGAGGGACAGAAAAAGCCATATGCTTTCTTGCAAGAGAACTCGCTAAGAATCACAATGTTATTGTGACCGGCCAAGTAAAGAATCAACTTTGGTGTGGCGTAAGATTTCAGACTGATGTTTACACGGACAAACCTATTGATTTTCTTATAGGTGTTTCTTACATACATTTTTTAAAATACTATGAGTTTATTAGCGTCAAGAAGACAATCTTTTGGCTGCATAACCTCGACTATTTTGCTTGGTATAAAGGCGAAAAGATAGAAGACCACAGACAATTATTGTATAAGATTGACCAATTTGTTTGTGTATCCAAGTGGCATATGGAGCAGATGACGACAAGATTTCCTGAAATGATTGGAAAGTGTACATACATTCATAACGGGATAAATGTTGATGATTTTGCTGAGGTTAAAGAAAAGGAGGCTGATAGTATTCTCTACTCTTCTCATCCCGAACGAGGACTAAGAAAAGTTATTTCAGACTTAGAGCCACATCAAAAGTTATATGTAGCGACACCTCAGTATGGCGTTGAATATTTAAGAGAACATTTCTCAGACATATATGTAATGCCCAATGTAGAGGTGTTAGGTGCACTTCCTCAGAAGGTCTTATATGAACTTATGGCTCGTATAGAAACGTGGAATTACCCCACAGATTATGATGAGACGTTTTGCATAACTGCCTTGGAGATGATGGGTCACGCAGTAGTTCCCAACACATCTCTTCGTGCGGCTCTTAAGGAGGTTGTTACTGAGGAGTTTAATATCGTAACAAATGTAGAGAGTCAAGTAGAATATGTTAAGGGTTTTGATTGGAGTCTGATAGCACTTAAGTGGCACCCTCTGTTTGAGTTTTCTTTAGTAGGTACTATGTCTAACAAAATAGAACGAGCCTATGTAATATCAATGAACCCTGAGAAGATAGATGAGTATAAAGAGCGACTTGCTTTTGCGGGTATTGATTGCCCCATAACCATAATTAAAGGAGTCGATGCCCGAAACTTTAGTGAGTACGATTTTAAAACTTATCAAGGTTGGGATATTGACACGGATAATAATTGGTGGAATCAACCTGTAACTATTGGTGAGGCGGGTTGTGGTCTTGCACACCTCAATGCTTGGAGACAGGTAAAAAAAGATAAGGTCAACATCGGTTTAATATTAGAAGAGGATTTTTATTTTAAAGAAACTCTTGATGAATCACTGATACCTCCGTCAATTGATTGGCACATAATGTACTTAGGCAGGGAGAAACTTAAAGAAGACCAAAAGGATTTAGGGGACGTTGTTGTTCCGGGATTCTCTTACAACTTACACGCCTATCTAATTAGTAAAGAAGGGGCAGACTCTTTGTTGCAGCACAAGTTTCAGAATTATATAACGACGCCTGACGAGTTTTTACCGGCGACATATTGTGAGCATCCGCGTGAAGATTTAAGATGGATTACTCGCGACACTAAAGCATTGGCTTTAAAAAGAGACATTGCCTTTCAAACTTCTAACGCTCAAACAAGTAGGACTCGTTCTACTAAAAATAATCAGATATTTAAATCAGGTCAGTGGAATAAGTACGTATCTAAATGGATACATCCTGCGGCAAAGACAAAGTCTTGGGATATGATTTTTGAAGAAACTATAGCAGACGTAATATCATTCCCTTTGTTTACTGAAGAGTTCTGTCGTCTTCTTATTGAAGAGGCAGAGGCAAAGGCTCTGTGGCAAACAAAGAGACATCAGTACTACCCCACTGTCGATACCTTAATATCCTCTTTTGGTTATGATGAAATCTACAGAAAGGTTTTAAAAGAATATGTTTTTCCTGCCGCTATACACAGGTGGAGATTGGATGGCCGGTCGTGGGCAGAAATGACAAGTGAAAATTTTATGATTAAATACACTACCGACACTCAGGGTCATTTAGACTTGCATCACGATAATGCTGTGATAAGTTCAGTACTCACGCTCAATAAAGAATTTACAGGCGGCGGTACTTACTTCTATAGTCAAAACAAAACACACATAGGACAGGTGGGTCATATAACCATTCACCCCGGTCAAGTTACTCACAGACACGGCGGTGTTCCTGTTCATAGTGGCGAAAGATACATTCTTGTGTCTTTTTGCAATAAGCCTACATAACGAGCATAGTATATTTGTATAACCAACGAACATTAAAAAACATCAAAATGACAAAGCGTACAAAATTAACGAAGGTTGAATTAAGTAATCTAAGGAAGTCAATGACAGATACACAACAAGCGGAAGGTACCGTGAATCAGTTGTGTATTATGATTTCAGATGCAGAGGATGCGTTAAAAAGTGCAGTGGCTAAATTAAAGTCTACTCGTGCTCATCACTCAGAATTAGTTCAAGCCCTCGATAAACGATATGGAAATGTGAACGTCAATATAACAGACGGCACACTAAGCGAGGCAGATGACAATACAGGAGATTCATAATTTTGTTCTATTACTACTGAACAAACACAACACGGGTTATTCTACGCCGTCAGAGATTGACGACGCGCTTGACCGCGCACAGATGTGGTATTTTAATAGGCTCTATGGAAACGTAGAAGAGTATCAGCCGGGTCGTCCCGTGCCGAGGGTGGCCTATGGTATGACCTCTGCGGTGCACGACCACCTGTCTTCTTTTAAGAACAACAGCGTTAGTAACTCTAATAGTTCAGGGTTGGCTACTTTGCCGAGTGATTATATGCATATCATTGCTATACGTAAAAATGATAAATCAGTTCCTATAATAAGTGAGGATGAGTTGGGCATAAGATTAGAGTCTTACATTTTTGCGCCATCCTCGACAGAGCCTGTAGCGATAATTAGCGGCAAGGGTAAGGTTCAATTATACCCAAAGGAAACGCACAGCACTTTATCTATAGATTACTTACAGAGACCTACTGCGCCTGTATTTGCATATAGTCAAAGCGGTAGAACTATAACGTACTCAAGTAGTTCGTCGACTCAGATGGGATGGAATGAACCTGCTTTAAATGCAATCATTATGAGAGCGGTTCAATATCTCGGGGTAAACCTCGAAGACCAAACTGCCATTGGATATACTGAAGGCAAAATTCAACAAGGCACATAATGACTACACTCGGAAAAATAACTGAACAGATATTTCGCCTTTACAATGGGGGTGATGCTTCTTCAGACCAAGAAATAGGCAAGAAGGAGATAGAACTACTTGTGCTTCAAGCAGTTAACAAACTACTAAAGGTCGAGACTCTACAAGTTAATTATGCTCTTGGTGATTCTTTTCCACCACATACAGCAATTGCGTCTTACGATAATGTTGCTGTTACTGCTCTTAATGATGATTTCTGTAAAGCAACGTTACCTGCACAGCCATTAAGTCTGCCTCGGGGAATGGGATTATGGTCTATTACTAAAAGAGTAGAAGCCACAACAGGTAGCGGCGTTTATATAGATGATTTTGAGGCTCCCTTTATCCCTATGGTAAGCGGTCAAATAGGAATCATATCAGGCATTGGGCATACGGGAATGAAAGACGTGTTGCTGAGTAACGTGATTCCTTACGAGTTAAGAAGCAATACAGAAATCTTATTCTATTCGTCTCGCACAGATGTAGGTGCTACGGTAAATATAAAATTACTTGTCGCCGACCCTGATAAAGTTTCTTCAACTGATACACTACCTGTTGGTAGCGACCAAGAGATGCAAATTATACAAGAAGTATTGCAGATTCTCGGCGTGGTGCCAACTGCTACTGACGAAGTGGCTAATGCGAATAAACAGATATGAGATACTCAACAACGATAGACGGCATTGTAAGAAGCACCTTGATGACATTGGGGCTTCCGATTCATTACTATATTCAGTTTATGCACTATGCGCTCAAGGTTTTAAACCAAGAGTTAAATATGGATACACTTCCATTGGTAAAAACCATTGAGGTTTCTTTAGACGATAATAATGAACTATCTCTTCCTAATGATTTTATAGACATAGTAAAACTTGGAAGACGTGTGAAGAATGACCATCGAGTCAAAGTGTTTGGTGTTAATGAAAACTTCTCACGATTTGCCGTGGACAGAGATAACAAGTCCGCTGCAACAGACGAGGTATTAGCATCGTTAAATTATGGGGGTTACTTCTTTAATAACTTTTATAATGACAAAGGAGAGCACAAAGGTGGTATGTATGGTTACGGAAATGATACTCAAGATGGTGAGTACAAGTTAATTAAAGAAAGAAATGTAATTAAAGTTTCTCCTAACTTTCCCTCAACGTCAAAGATTTATTTAGAGTACGTTGGTTTTCATACACCTACATCAGCATCAGCGATTAACCCATATGCCGCAGAGTGTATTGAAGCATATATTATATATAAGTTTAAAGAACACAACCGCGCGATTACTAAGAATGAGGCGGCTGAGTCTAAACAAGAATATTACAACCAACTTCGTAAGTTGCGCGGTAGAGTTATGGGATTGACCAAGACGGATATACTGCGACTTGTACGAGGCTCGTTCAGACAATCCGTTAAGATATGATAGAAAGAAAATCGTTTACCGGCGGCCTCAGTACCGATAGGGACGGGGCTTATATTCAGCCAAACCAATATCTCAACGCTTTAAACATACGTGTTTCTTCAAATGAGGAAGGCTCAGAAGGTGCGCTTTCTAATATTAAGGGTAACTTAAAAGTTGCCTTTACAATGCCGAGTGGGACGAACACTTGTATTGGTTCTTTTGAAGACTCTGAGAACTCTCGTGTATTCTACTTTATTCACAACTCAAGCAGTTCGCATATGATATTGTGTTACTTCCATAAGGAGGGCACAATTAGAAAGGTTATGCAGAACGCGGACTTCGAGGGTAGTGAAAATAAGTTGCAGTTCTCTACATCTAATCTTATCACAGGCGTAGCGATGAATGACGATTTGTTATTCTTTACTGATAACGCTACCGAGCCTAAGCGTATCAACGTGGAGCGTGGTTTAAAAAAACACGATTCATCATACACTCAGTTAAAGACATATAGCAATTTATCTGCGTATGGTGCTTTAAGAGATACGCATATAACCTTAATACGTCAAGCACCCACGCTGCCTCCAACCCACCTTAGGTTTGAGGATACATCAATACAATACAACTTGATTTCTGAAGATGTATATACCTTTGCTTACAGATTTATTTATGCTGATGGAGAAGTAAGTTCGCTATCTCCATACTCTAAAGTGTCACATCACGCAAATCCTGATACAACGGACCCGGAGACTGACTTAAATTCTATTTTGGTGACCATACCTCCGCTACAAGAAATAGGAAATGATGTTGTCGAGATTGAATACTTAGTAAAGTATAATCAAGAAGTTAACTTTTCTGTCTTTCATACTGAGCGCGAGTACGATGCTATTCTTGCCTTTGATGATAATGGCGCCGCGCTTAATGTGGCATTTAGAAACGACACAACAAGATTAGCCATTCCAACCACAGATGTTACTCGATACGCTTCTGCCGTTCCTGTAAAGGCTAAGGCTTTGGAGTGTGCTCGTGGCCGTGTGTTCTTAGGTGATACTACTGAAGGTTTAGATAACCTTAATGAAGACGGACTTAAATCTAACGCTGCTATATATCCACGCATTCAGCAGTCCTCCGGGGCTATGGTAGGCTCTTACGTGATGTTTGAGATGAATTATCTTGATAGCAATAGTGCCCAACAGAGCGTTTATTTCAGATATGTAAAGGTCGAGGGTTCTTCTGCGGATGGATATTACACTATTGCATCCAACGGAAACCCATTGAGCGCATCTTCTGATGAAGTTGGTGACTTTGATTTTAGTGCACCAAATACTCTTCCTTCTTCGCGGTGGCCGACAAGTCAAAATTTGGCTTCTCAAACAAAGGTATCGGATGGTGGGTTTTCAGATATGCTTGATTACGTTGCAACGCAAGTTCCTTCAGGGGGTAGCGTACAATTTGTAACGACATACTTCGCACTTGGTAGTCAGAATTTGAGTATTTCAGTTACGGGTGTAACTCAATCCACGCTTACCTTAGACGAAAACTTAAGATTGTGGAAGAGTGATAGTTCGTACCGCTTTGGTATGTTCTTTATGGACCGCTATGGACGTCAGGGCAGAATCATAGAACTCACTGACAATCAAGGAATTGCAATACCAAGTCGCGGTTCCGCTTATCGTAATGTAGTCAAGGATATTGAGTGGTCGTTACCAACAGCAACGCCAAGTAACTACATACCTGATTGGGCGCATTCTTATTCTTTTGTACGCACTAATTCTTTAAATAAAAGTTTCTTTGTTCAGTTGCCTGTTAAGAGTTGTGATTATGTAAACGACCTTGAGGATAGCGGCATAACAAAAACATATGATGAGGATGCATCGCAATACATAAAGATTGACCTGTCCTCGTTGCAGATAGAGAACCTTGGTTACACTTATAGTGAGGGTGATTTAGTTACGCTCCATAACGTAGGCGGTAAGGAATATACTCTTCAGGTTGTCAATCAAGCGGGTGATGGTATATATGCTCAGGCTCAAAACTTGGGAGTGTTTACTCAAAGTAATTATGTGATTTTTGCCGAGATATTTACACCTCGACTTATAAATACTGAGGACCCATACTTTGAATTTGGAGAAACTTTTAACATTACTTCACCGGGTAGTTCCTCACGAACGTGGTCTACTTCATCAGGTAATTTTGAGGGTGACATAATTATTAAGGACCTTCAGTTTGGTACAGGCTCTGATATTCATATGCAAATGGCAAGTGCAAATTTTGCACACGCTAACACTTGGATTCAAACTACAGGTCGCGGCTTGAATACAACAAGATTTCAACAGGTACACAAACCTACCTCAGTATCGTTTAGCGAGAACAGACTACAAGGCAGTCTTTTAAACGGGCTATCTGTATTTAACGCACTTGACGAAAGCACATTGCCTCAGGAGTTAGGCAGTATTCAGAAACTATTGTTTACCTCAAAGACAGAGTCTACCGGTAATACAATGTTAGCCATTGGCGTTAACGAGACTGCTTCTGTCTATATTGGTCAGGCACAAATTCAAACCTCAGGTGGTGGCGCTTTCTTAGCGGTACAGAGCGGCGTTATTGGCACATCTCAAGTACTACGCGGTTCTTATGGAACGACGCATCCTGAGAGTGTGGTAGAGCAAAACAACCGCGTGTATTGGCTTGACGTTTTAAATGGTACTGCGGTACAATACGATGTTAATGGATTGATGCCAATTGGTAATAAGGGCGTTGGCTCGTTCTTCCGTGAGCGTTGTGATGCTTTGATTGTCCAAGGAAAGTCCGGTTGCCACGGAGGCTTTGACTCTGATGAGAACGAATACATTTTAACACTACCAAGTGTTACGGGTATTGACCAAGAGTATCTTGATGATTATATTGATGAGTTGTCTAATACAGACTTATTAAGCGGCAATCAAGACGCATATAACGGATTAATACTTACACTACCGGTAAATGTTGTTAAGGGAAGAAAGTATCGTGTACAGATTGGTGACCAAGTCGGCTTGGATGTTAGTGACGATGCCTCACTCTTTGATAGCATAACTATAAAGTACTCTGATAACACGAGCATTGGTACAACAAGCACCACAGATAAAGGTGGGTTTATAGAGTTTGTTGCCGCTCAAGATTCTGCGTCACTAAAGTTTGTTATCGCAGATAGTGAAGGTGTAACTCTGAATGGTTCGGATGAGATGCATATGATTGTTTCCGAGTTTAAAAAGTCATACTACAAGTTAGATAGCGGTGACGCTACTACGATTGCATACTCTGAGGATACGCAGTCTTGGACTACTTTCTACTCATACTTACCTGAGCAAATGCAAAGCGTTGGCACACAATTTATTACCTTTAAGAGTGGTGAGTTGTGGAAGCACAATGTTAATTCCACAAGGAATAACTTCTACGGGATTCAGTATGTGAGCCGTATGGTTTCGATATCTAAGCAACTCCCGTCAGCAGTAAAAGTATTTCAATCAATTGCTATTGAGGGAGATACACCTCCGTCATTTGCACACTTCAGAACTGAGTCTAACTATATGGACAGAACTTCTGCCGGTGCGATTCCTACGAATCCCACCTACTCAGAGTACTTGCAGTCCTCAGACTTAAGTGATACGGATTTCCGTCAGTACGAAGGTGTGTACTATGGCGGGTTATACAGAGACCGATTAGAGCCATCACCGAGTTCTTATGTTGCTACAACGTATGATAGCAATATGATTACGGGTGAAAAACTAATTAATCAGTTTATGTTGTTTACTTTAGAATTTGACAATACGTCTAAGTTAAAGGTTAGATTTGCAGATATTGGATTTAACGTACAACGAGGACACAAACTATAATATATGGACCCATTAACTTTAACAGCCATTGGTATGGGGGGTCAAGCCCTTATACAAGGTATTGGCGGCGGCATTGCACTTGCTAAAGGATTAAAACAAGATGTTGATAAGCGAACTGATTACACCGCTGACCCGGGTGTGAACAGAATGGCTCGTGAAAGTGCTATGCAGAGTAAAGGCCGTATGGCTAATATAGGCGCTCTTGAACGTAATGCTCAGGGTCAAGGAGCATCATCACAGGCTTCTTACAATAGAGCCGCCACAGATGCGTCACAGGCTTTCCTTGGTACATCCGCTGTAGACGCGCAGTCTTCTCAAAGGGGTATGCAACTTGCTCAGTTAGAGCAGCAAGACCAAGTTCGTCGTCAGGCTCGTGCAGACCAAGGTACTTTATTACAAAATCAAGAACGTGGTCGCGAGATTGCTGATAAGCAATTGAAACGTCAGGAGCAGATTCAAACAAAAACCCAACTTATATCAGGCGGTCTGCAAGGGCTTACATCTGCAATGGGTGGGATTGCATCTATCGGACAATTTCAACAGCAAGGAAATTTACAGGAGGCTCAGGCAAACTACTATAATAGCGCGACTAATCCTTCTGTTGCCGCTCAAAGTTCAGGATATCAACCGGGCGGTGTGTTTCAAAATAACACCTTAGGCAGATACAATGCTGTCACGGGTGAATACGAAAAACCATAAGTTATGTCAGAAGCAGCATTAGGATTTGCACAAACGCCGGAGGGCAACTATGATAGTATTCTCAAGGCGCAATCACAAGCCAACAGACAGGCGGGTTCAATGCAACGCGCACAAATGGCTCAGATACAACGCGCAGAAGTTCGCGCCATAAAAGAAATGAATGAGCAGCAAGAGCGTGTAGAAGAACTGCAATCTGATGCTATAATTACATACTCTGTCCCTAAACACTCAGATATCATAGGAGAACTTGCTCTTGATATTGGCGTTCAGGATACTAAGGGGATGATGGCTCGTGCGAATAGAGGGCTTTATCCTACCGCAGAGCAAGTTCAAGCAGTCGCTCAACACGAAGGAGCAATCAAATCTTTTGCCAATCAGTTGGACCAAGAGATAAGGACTATGCAAACTCGAGGATACTTTAATGTACCTGCATTTAAAGAAGTTTATAAAGGCTACTTAACTTCTTTGCAGCAGGGCGAGGTCTCAGGCTTTGAGCCAACGTCTATTATTGATGGGGCGCCAAGTCCGTTTGCCTATATGTATGGAACGCAAGACGCTTTTCGTCCATTAAATGACGAGACCTTTAGTAAGTTTTTAATAGAACCTAAGTATTGGTCTTATTGGTTTGACAAAAACTCACAGGACCAATCTCAAACAATTCAGACCGGGGAGACTCAAGGAGCGACAAACACAACTCAGAAAGTTGGTGCAACTACTAATCAGTTCTCTGTTGTTGATTCCTCTCTGCAAAAGATAAGACCTAAAACAGCAGACGAAATTATATCTGAAGGTCTATTAGATTCTTGGTTTTCAAATAAAGAAAACTACGAGGGAAGTCTCTTGCTTCGTCAGGGAGCAATGCAGATTATTGCGGAGAACAAAGCATTAGAGGCGCAAGGTATTGGCTCAAACTTCCTGACTATTGACGGGACTAAAATTAAAATTTCTGATATAGACCCTGCTGATAACGGTAACCCATTGTCTTTCACTTACTTAATGGCTCAGACGTTGAGTGATAGAGTTTATGAATATGGTATGGATAACACATCACTTAATGTTTCAGACATTGAGCGAATGACTTTAAGCATAATTAACAATAAAGAGAAGACTGAAGTAAACGATAAGGCATACACCAATAAGTTTACTCAACTCGCCAAGGTTTACAACAACGATGGCGGAGTACTTAATTCTTCTGTAACTAAATTGGTTAATGGAGTAGCAACCAAAGACTTAGGAGATATATTCCCTGCTGCTAAGTATCAAAACAAAACTGCTGACGTATACTTTAACCCAACCAACAAAACATTTATACTTCAATATGAAGAGTCGGTCAAAGGTCGTAAGGTTACTCGCACTACAAATGAACTTACCTTAAATGAATTTGCCGAGGCCACTCAGTTGTTCCCGGGATATTCTTGGCCAACAGCGTCAAAAGTATTGGCTCGTAACAAAGCCTTTAATGAAGAGCAAATTGACGTGGATGCTATGAGTGGTAGTGACCCTCAAGAGGTTACAGGATTGGAGTCAGTCTATGAGCAAGTATCAACCGAATGGATTCAAGCAACTTCCGCTGATACTATGACGTCTATTTCAAGAGGAGTTAAAACAATGCTTCGCACTTACGACTATACGATACCAACTAAGATTGGTAATATTAAAGGTATTAGTATAAACTCTGAGAAAGACCAAACCTTTGATGTTAGAATAGATGTGGACGGCACAACTAAAACTCAAGTCTTTACTATTGACCAATTAAAAGCATTGGGTGCTAAAATAGGTTTACCTTCTATGGGTTCATCTTCAAGTATCGACCAAATGAATGGCTTACCTTTAGACCCTGAACAATTAAAACTTCTGAATAAACTTACATAATGAAGAAACTTAGTGTCAATGATTTGCACAAGTCTCTCCAAAATTCCTTAGGTGAAGAGTTCAAAATGAACGAAGTAGATTTTTCTGCTGAACTTACTGCCAACAAGGATTACAGAGATTTTGTGTTTAATCAAATTATCCCGGCTATTGATTCGGAGTTTACTCCCGACTTAGCAAGAGAGATTGAAGCAGACCTAAAAAAAAAAGATTCGCCAATTGGTTCTACATCAGGCTATGGCGCATCGGTCGGAACCATTTCTCCTGAAGTAGACCCCCCGAATAAAAAACAACGTGCTAAATATTTTGCGTGGGAAGACCGCCCATTTCTTGGAGCGAAGACCCCACAGCAATACTTGCAGCGTCAAAAAACTTTAAAGAACTTTGAGTCAGAGTTAGGAATATTTCAATCTAACTTTATAGACAACGTACCCGGCACAGCCTTTGGTGTTATTGACCAATGGAATGCTGCTTATGGTATGGAGTACTTAGGGGAGTTCTTAACCTCAAGCCCAAACCGAGATGATAAAATCTCTCGTGGCGTAATGGAACAGAAGGCCATATCTCAAGGCTTAGACTTCCTTAATGTATATTTTCAAACTGAGTTTCCTAATGGACTTCCCGACGAAGTAGAGAAAGGCTTATTAATAAACAGAGCCTTAGGGGAACGTGCGTTTATGATTAATATGCACGAGAGAATCACGGACTATATTAAAGCGCCTACAGAGTCGGAACGTAAAAGTTTGTTTGCTGCCCTAAAGGTTGACGATGAGTCTAAACTTAATGAGTGGTATGAAAGCAATGCCGAGGCATTATTAGAACTTGATGATATGGGCAACATTGAAGTTGCTCAACCGCTACCTGAAGTTACAATTACGGCAGATGGAAAGATGTCGGGTGATGTCAATGTACCCAATGTAGGTTTCTCGGGCACCGCTGAAGAGGCGGTTATGTACTTAAAGGATGTTTCTAATTCTGAGTCTTGGAAGAATTATATGAAATACGAAGAGAGCAGAAATTATTTCATCTCTCAATTAGACGAGTTCTCTACAAAATATCCTGAATACTCAGAAAAGATTACGAATCAACTTAAGGTTCAACAGGTTACAGACGCTCAGTCTAAAATTATTGACGAAGCACCTGTATTAAAATGGGCTGTTAAAGGAATAAAAAGTATGAGCCGTGCAGTACAAACAGTAGTACACGGGTCATTTGAAGTGCCAAAGAGTATTCATAATATGATGGGCGGAAAGACTCCTGATTCTTATGATGATTTCCTCAATGCTCTTGACCCTGATAACAACAGGTTTACCGCTCAATCATCTCGAGCAAAAAGAATTGGATTTGAGTATCACCTTGATTTAGGCTCAGGATATAAGGCGGTGTATGACGCTAACATTGAAGATGCCGGTAAGTTGCAGTATATAATTACTGAGGACGGGTATATGGTTCATAGTCCTCTTATTATCAATGAGATGACCAACAAGGCTAATGGACTTATAGCCGATGGCGCTCAGTTAGAGTACGACTTTAATGCTCAGTCTATGTCTACCCAATCATTCCAAGCGATACTTGATGTAGCAGGAATGATATTAGGTGGCGAGATTGCTGCGGGTAGTAAGATAGTTTCCTCCGGAACAAGACAGACAATGAGGGTGTCTAATTGGTTACGTGCTCCGGTCGGTGCACAAAAACCTATTACAGCAGCGAGAGTTGCACAGAAATCTAAGGCCGTTGGGTCAATGGGTGTAATGTATCTTCAGATGCATCACGGAATATATGACCAAGCGATTATGAATGGTATGACCTCACGTGAGGCGGACTATTACGCTATGGGTACTACTGCTGCTATAACGTTGATTAACAGGATTAATCCTGAGATGAGTTTAGTTCGAGATATTGGAAAGGGCATACGCAACTTTGAGGTGCGCTCTCTAATGAAAGGACTTAGTAACCGCGATGTATTTAAAGCGGGGATGATTGATGCGATGAAGAAGTATCCTAAAGGATTTATTTCTGAAGCCGTAGAAGAGCGGTACTTAGAGCGTATGGGTCAGGGCCTTGTTGGCGCGGCTATGCAAGGGAGTACTCCAAAGAATTTACAAATTCCTGAGATTGAAATATTTAGTCTTAAGGAAATGGATGAATTTTTTATTGGTGGTATTGTCGGGGGTAAGATGAAGTTGGCAGGTTCAGTACGTACGTATACGGATATGTCACGAGTACATCAAGAGTTGATGTATAAGGCTTATAAAAATCAAGACAAAACTTTCGCAACTTTAGAATCTGTGGTTGGCAGCAATATGCTTAATGCCGAAGGCGAAGTAGTATCCATTACTGAAGCAGATGTAAAAGCATTAAAAGAATCTTTGCAAGAGTCATTTGTTAAGTTTGATAAATTTAAAAACGATGCTAAGTTAAGCAAGGCTTTCTTTACAGAGGAGCAAGAGATTTCTATACTTCAACAGATTATAATTAACGATAGTATAGAAGGTGAAGATGCCGAAGCGGTAAAGTTTCGTGAAAGGGGAGAGCGTATGCTCGATGCTATTCTTAAAGACCCTTCTGTAGTTGATGCAACATTCACTTCTCCATTTACAGATGCGTATGAAGCGGCTAAGAAGACCACGTCTTTAAGAGAGTTAGATTCTGATGTATCAAAATTAATGGGTAATCGTGATACCGATACTCGTCCTAAGCACATAAAGTCTTTAGCCAAACTGCTCGAGTCAAACTTTGAGAACGTTCCTGTATTTATAGACAAGAATGCCTTCCGTGCTTTTATGATTGGCGTTGGAGTTGATGAATCAAACATAGATAAGTATAGAGGCGTTTACGATTCTGTACATAAAAGCATATTAATCAATCCTGATTCTGCGACACTTGGTACACCAATACACGAGTACTCTCACGTATGGCTAAACTATGTCCGCGATAATAATCCCGAGTTGTATCAAAAGATGGAGTCTCTTGTAAAAGGTTCTCCTGAACTTATGGGTGCGGTAGGTAACGATGCTTTCTATCAAGGGCAAGAGGCTATGGAGGCGCTTGTCATAGCCATAGAGAAACGTGCTGAAGAAGTAGTGTCAGACCCTGACTTACTTGCTAAAATCAAGAACGCAGTTAAAGAGTTCTTTGCATATTTAGCAGAGGCATTTAATGTACGCACTGATAACTTTGGTGATATGACTCTACAGGAGTTTGTAGACCAAGGGGCGTATGAGGTTCTTACAGGTGACTTTAAGGTGGGTGGCACAATTGAAAGCCTACCTGCACAAAACACTACTCTCAATAGTAATGTTGGCAACACTGTAAACGTATTGACCAATCGCGGTAGAGCAGATGGTACACTTGCTAAGAATAAGCAAGGTGAATTTATAGTTCAAAGCCGCATAGGAGATGTTATTGTTGCTCGTCCCGACGAGGGTAATAAAGCCATAGGTGATATGGGCATACTTCTTTCCGAAACATCAGGTCGTATAAAACTTGTACCGGCAGTTGACGACCAAGGAAATACGACTCGATTAGTTGAGATTGACGGAAGAATGCATTTGATTAATGACGATTCACTTGTAAAAGATAATCAAGGACGCTCGTATGGTCTTGTATTACAAGATGAAGAGACGGGACAGGAAGCCTTCTTTTCTATGGACAATGAAATTACGCAAGAGATTGTGCGTAAGGCTATTGCCGGTAAACACTTTAGTAAAGTTCCTGAGTCAGCAGACTTATTTCAAATTGGTATTGCTCCTTTTAAAAACAACCCAATCAACATTCAAGAGCAATTTGAAGACGCACTTGAAACACCTCAGTATCAGTTCTTTGTAAACACTATACAAGAAGTCGCATCTGAATTAGGCGTTAAGATTAATGACGAGTTTGCATCTCTTGGTGGATACAGGTTTGAAGAGGGGGAATATATTAACGAAGTTTCTCGAGTACTAAATGTTACAGGGAAAGCATCAGATGTTGAAGTGCTTACTGCTGTTATGGGCATACTTGCTCCCGAACAACAAGAGTCTGTTATGCTACTTGAGGTCGGAGAAAGCGCCTTCAACTCTACTTATTCTTACGATGTTGACCCTGAACTTGGTGCATACGTTATGCCCGAAAGTGTTTGGAGTGAGTCTTTCTCTGATGCTAAAGGATTTGTTACAGAGACTTTACGTCAGGACTTTGATAACGCGACAGGATTATCAGGCCGTACAATTAATGAAGAGATAGAGGACTTTGAGCAGACGTATGGTAGAAGCCCGGTTGTTATAAACGTTACTGAAGGTGGGGTTGCTCAAATCACACTGCCTTATAGTTTAGAATCTATCTTGGGTCAGTTGGAAGATGAGGGCTTTATGTCTAAGGGTTATCCTTTTATCATTAATACCGCTATTGATATTGCTTTTGATAACGTTTACGCTACCAAAAACATAAACGTTAGTGAAGGCTTTGCCGCGTTATCAATTATAACGTCAGTCTTTTCAAGGATTCAACAATCAGGTTTAATAGGTCAGTTTATGCTGAACACTACTATTAACGCTGACCCACAAGATGATGTCAATGCCCCGAGTATGTATGAGGAGGCTGACTCATTTAAAAGAATCCTTAGTAAGTTCTCTGCAAAAACTGTAGGTCAAGACTTACAGGTGACGGATGCTTTTAGAAGCGAGTATTCTTATCAAGAAGTTAGTGGTGGTTCCTATGGTACTAATGTAGCCGTAATGTTTAATCATCACGGCGATGGTATTAAGATTGCTAAAGACCAACCACTTGCCTTAATCATAGGCTTTGAACCTTCTGAATTAGAAGGAGAAGATAAGGTTAATTTTATAACTAAGTTTGCAAAAGGATTAAGTCTTGAGGGATATTCTTATGATTTAAATACCGATAAATTACATATATTTGTTAATAGAAACAGTTTTGCGCTAAGGATACTAAAGTCTTTAGGTAATCGTAATGATATAAAAGAAATAAGTTATGCAAAAGTTAAACCAAGATTCAAGTCTCAATACACCACGCGTAGCGAAGAAGGAAGAAACCGGGCAAGTATCGAACGAGGATATTTCGAAACTATTAAAGAGTATCGGAGCAACAGACCTAACCTCGCAGATGAAAGACCAAACCTTCATAATGCCCTCTCCGTCGCGGAGGAAGCGTTCGTAAGAGACGAAGCACATCGCACTGACAATCGCTCAATGATTAACGCTCCTGTTAAGATTGAGTGGAACGACTCCAAGAGAGACTATATGATTGGCGGTATGACTATGCAGCAGTATGGTTTTAGATACGGCCTTACTAATTTTGGCGGCGTATCTGAACTTCAGTCTGTGAATATGGGCGGAGGAGTTAATTGGGAAATCCCCGGTGGCATTGGCATAAACGATGAGTTTACCTATGCGGAATTAATATGGATGAAAGAACAGGGTTGGAACCCTAATGATATTAAAGACGAATTTATACGCTCTGCTCTTTATCGCAAGTTAGCACGTACTCATACTCAAGGAAGTATTAGAAGGGAAGTAGATGATGAATACAATCAAGGTCCCGACCCACTATTTTTACAGGCTAAAAATTCATTAGCCAAGCCTGAGGACCAAGTGGTAATGCTTGACCCTGTAGATAACTTCAATCGTTTTATTTTCGGAATGCTATCTCCTAATCAACCGCTTACTCCAAATGAGATGCAGGTTGCGGCAATGCGAGTACAGGGTATAGAGGATGCAGAATCTGACGAGGCTATACGTCAGTGGTTTGGTGGCAATATAATGTCTGCTGCGCGGCCTCACTCCTTACCCGGAGATATTATTGCAGAAGGATTTTCTTATAGAGTAGCCAATAAAAAATTAAATATAGACGCATATCGAGACGGCACTTACATTGGGGATACGTTGCGTGTTACTTTGATTTTTGACATTACTCACAACCTAAGTAACGGAGAAACAAAAAGCCAACGACACGCATCTTCTATTTCAATGGACTCATTGCTTTATATCTTCCAAGAGGAAAATGGTAATAGACCAATAGACCTTGAAACACTTAAGGCTATAGCGGATGGTGTTGGCAATTTAGAATCAGATGAGATAGAGTTGTTTAGCAGTAGAGGAATCAATGTAAACAACGTTGTAAAAGACGCCTTGGCTCTTCACGATAAAGTCAAGAAGCCATATGCGTCAGAGGAAGCGAGGGAGTTTGCTGAGGACTATAGGTACGACAATTATTTTACTCAAACCGACTATCAGTTTGTTAGATTTAAACTTGTTGAGGCGTATACTAACTCTCTTATTTTACAACAAGATGAATCGTCTAAAAAAATATTTGCCTACAACGAAGACGCAGTTGAAACAGCGGCAAGAAAAGAGCAGTTGCTCTTAAACACGAAATCTGTAGACCCTATATTCAGAGCGTCTTCAGACCCCGTTCGTGCTCGTATGTATTTGGGAGTAGCAAACTTTGCTCCGGGTCAATCGGGGGGTTCACAGGCAACTCTTCAAGACGGAACAATAATTAAATCGGGAAGTACAATTTTCTTTCACGGCACAAAATTTTTCTTTGATAAACTCGATAGAGTTCAAGAAGCAAAGGGTGCGGGTACACTGAATTGGAATAAAACTATGAAACCCACATCAGGGTTTACTCCATTTATTTCTCCTTCTTATTATTTAGCAAGTGGATTTAAAGGTGATGGCGGTGAGGTTTTATCGGTAGCAGTTAATGCTGATGCCAAGATATTTGACCCGGCCTTGATGGGTAATGTATTTGGAAAACTTTTAAACGACACTAATAGCAGCAATGCACTCAGCGCGTTGGCTATCACTTTAGAGAAGGACATACAACGTATGGCTCGTGGTGAAGCAACTCAACTGCCTATGAATGTTGTAGGACTTGGTTTGATGTTTACCTATAGCGCAAGTAGTAGTGCTGAGGAAGTGTTTGATGCAATGCTTGTGAAGCAATCGTTTGCTGATTTAGAAGCAGATATTCTCTCTCGTTCTACAGATTCTAATATGCTCAGGACACTTGCTCTTAAATATATCAATCGAGATACGAGCGAATACAGTGATTTTGCGGGAATGTCTGACATTATTGGTAGGGGACTTGTCGCTTCTGATAGTTTGTTCTTAGGTAAGGATTGGAGAGAGGAATATAACGAGTCTGATGTTGTTAGATTGGAATCAGGACAAGTGACTGATGCAGAAGAAATCATTGATGTTTTATTTTACAAGGCTTTATATAAGTATGCTGTTGATGAAGTAGGACCTGAGTTAACAGAACTAATTTCAGAACTAAACTTTGGGTCTATAAAGTGGGGTAATGAATACGAGCAAAATTTTTATCAACCAAGACCTGATGACTTTAAAGGCGAACGCTTTACTGAGGGGATAGGTATGCTGATGGCATTTGCAGAAAATAATTTTAGGTTAACTGAGCAGCCCTACATAGTAGACTTTATTGATAAGAAAGGCTTTGATGGATTTGTCGTTAGAGAAGACACAAAGGATGTGGCAAACATTGCCATCACTAATCCTGATATGATTAACCTAAAGTATGACCGAGGAGCACCGGGCATACCTCGACTACGTCAAGCCTTCACAGCACAAGATGTATCGAAGGTTACCATTCAGGGTCTTGCTAATATGTATCCTAAAGATGCAAGTGAATCTTTAAATGCTGAGGAGAAGAAAGAACTAAACAAAAAAATGAAGACGTTCTTTAATATGCAGAAGATGGACGAGGGCGGACTTGGACTTGCAGGTTCTGCTGACTTAGCCAACGTAGCAAGATTTGCTAAGATGTATTTAGAGGACCCCGCATTCTTTATGAAGAAAAAAATGGAGACGTGGGTAGCCTTCCTTGAGCGTGTTCAAAATCAAGTTCCGGGATTATCTTCTAAGACCGGTTCGTTTGCTATCGTATGGCAAGACCCGGGCACGGCTGCCATCTCTGCGATGGACAGGCATATGCTACGCATCTTTGAGAAAGACTTGTTCAAAGACAAGGAAGTGAAAGCAGAGTTTGAGCGTATGGTTGTTCAACGTTGGAACGCACAGGTAGATAAGGCCGATGCCATAACGAACGCAAAAGAAAAAGCGCAGCACTACAAGAATAAAGCGACAATGGTTCGCCCCGGTGCAAAGAAAGCAGATAGCCTTGATGATGTAATGGCTCAGTATGAGTTTGGAAAAGTTGGGGCTATGTATATGGAGGTCGGCTTCTCTATGTTGAGTAACAACCCTGTTAAGTTTAGATACAAATCAGGCGAGGTCAATCCAACTATATCGGTTAATCTTCAGGGCACAAACTTTATTGTAGAGCCTGATAAGGTTCAGAGCGTTAGTGATAACTATATGCGTATGTTATCTATCAACGAAGAAAAGGCGAGACAAGCAGGGCTTAGTGTCTTTATGTCCCAATGGGCATTGTGGGATAAAGCCCGTAACAGATTTGAGCCACACGCTATGATGTTCCCGGGACTTCACAAGTTACCGCGTATGTCATTTACTAATCTAAATAAAGCGCGTAGCGGTCATCGTGATGTAGGTTACTTTAATTCAAGTAAGGTTGAGAAGTTTAATGAAGAACTTGGTGAGTTAACCAAAGAGTTAAAGCCTGTACGTAAGGCAGAGCCGGGAAGTTTATTGTACTTCTCTACTGACCCTTATCGTGGTATGGATTTGAAACAAGCCAAGGAGATTGTCAACAAGCACAAGGCAGAAGGTATGACTTCTGATATGATTCGCGAGGCATTTATCCGTGGAGGTATGGATGTTAACGTTGCCGATAGTCTCGTTGATGTCGCCTTTAATCCTGAGGACCCTACGATTGGAGAAAAACTACGCCGAGGATTTGTAAACTTTGGTGGGAATCTAAGTCAAGAAACCTCAGAAGAAATCACAGAGAACGCCAAGAAGTATTTGCCTCGTTCTAATAAGATTACTTCTGCTGATGCTTACTTAATGTTAGAGCAGATGGGTGTTGAGGGAGTCTACGACTTGCTTATGAATCCAACGGCTATGTCTGACGAGCGACTAAAAATTAACAAAGTAAGTTTTGCTAATAGCGAAGTTCGTGTTGTACTTACTCGGATTGTTGCCGAAGAGTTTGATAGGATTGCAAATCAAATGATGGTTGCAGGAGAGGCTGATATGTCTAAAGAGTATCGTGCTTATGCCGCTCAGGTAATGGACGTATTGCTTCCTGAACTAACTCAGAAGGGTAGGTTTATACAGGCGGCATCTATTCTTGCTAAGACTTCAAGTAATTATTATGTTCAGAACATAAACAATAGGTTACGCACCAAGGGTCAAGAGCCATTGAGTGACGAAGACTCTGAGGCTATTCGTCGACTGCATTCTAAAATGAAGAATGCTCCTGATGGTTTACCAAAGATTGAAGCAGAGAGTGAGATGATGAGATTCATTTCAAGGGTTATGCCTGTTGGTCTGTATGATATATTGGAGAACCAATACTATGCAAACCTATTGAGCGGTTATGGTACTAACGCTAAGAATATATTTGGCTCATTGAATCAAATAATCTTTGAGGGTATTACCGAAGCCGCTGCTTCAACCAATATAAAAGATGCGGGTGCATTCTATATGGGTATGTTTAAGGGCGTTATACCTGCTTTAAATGTGCTTAGGTACATTATGTCTACAGGTATTCAATACGGATACACTCAGGGAGGTAAGTTCGACGAACGTAAAATGACTGAAGGGATGCCTATATATGAGTATATGAGTCCTAATCAATTTACAGGAGACAACAAGTTCACAAGTTCGCTTACTCAAAGTGACAATCCGATTGCTAAGTTTGTTGGTCACATCTCTACGGGTATTGGACGTGGACTATTGACCGTGTTCAACCCAAAGATTATGAAGTACTTTGGTCGCGCGTTGATTGGAACTGATGTTGCATTTGCTACAATGTCTCAATCTGCTCAAATGGAATTGATGAAGCAACGTCTTAAGCGCAATCACAAGTTTGCCCCTAAGGACCTTGACGATAAGGCTAAGGAATTGTTATTCGGTAAAGACCCTGAGCGTGAAGCAAGATACCAAGGCTATGCAACTCAAGCGGAGAACGAAGGGTTTAAACAAGGTACTCCGAGACATCGTATACGTGTGTTTGAGTTGGCTCGTAAGCAAGAGGTAAGTGAAACAATGGATAAGGATATGCGTAGAAAAGGACAGGAGTATACCTTTAACTACGACCCTGATGGTTTCCTTGGTGCTACTTACGCCTCACTTTTCAATGGCATTAACAAAGCAAAAGAGGGTAGTACTACATCCAAGGTGCTTGTTGGTACAGCGAAAACTATGTTCATTCCGTTCGCTCGTATTCTTGTTAACGTTGCTAATCGTGGATATGCTTATAGCCCACTTGGATTCTTAAAACAATCTGCCGGTATCACTACCAAGTTCTTCGGAGAGAAGGCTCGTAAAATGGAAGCGGGTAGTTGGTCTTGGACAGAAGTAAATGATTATGAGAAATCTCTTGCTCGTGGCCGTGCGACTATTGGCACCCTACTGACTTTGGCTATCGCCGGTTTGACACAGGGTGATGACGATGATGAGGACAACTTGCCGTGGTTAACCATTACCGGTGCCGGTCCGTCTGATTACAACAAGAGATATCAGATGGCTCAGAAAAGAATGTTCAAGCCCTTTACGATTACAGTAAACAGAGACTTGGTTACAGGAGAGATACTTCCTGCTTCAGAAAGAAAGAGCGTTGAGTATCGTGATAGTATGGTATTCTTAACTCTTGCCGCCGTAGGTACAATCAGAGACCACGAAAGGTTTGGTAACAATACAGAGGCAGAAAGAAATCGTGCGTTATCTACAGCGGTTACTTATGCAACTTCTATGATGTCTTCAATGGCGGAGCAAAGTTTTGTACAGGGACTTGCCGGGTTGTTTAAAGAAGTTCAACCAAGCGGTTCAGCATCCAATCAAAACCTTGAGGCAGCAACCGAAGGCTTGGTTAAGAAGGTAGAGAACTATGGCTTAAATACCATCAGTGGATTGTTGGTTCCCAACATAATTAAACAAGCAACAAGAACCGGAAGAGCCGTTAGCAATCGTGCTATTCAGCAGAAGGTTGGCTCAATGGAAAATCCTGAGGGATACTTGAAGGATATCTTTAGAGACCTTCATATGATTGACCCTGAGTTCCCAATCTTGGACCACTTCGGTAGACCCGTAGTTCCGACGTATGATAATTATATTCCCGTGCTTGTTCAGCCACGTCAGGAAGAAACAGGTGTGTATAGATTCTTCCGTAAAGAGTTCTTGGATAACAATATAATTATCCCGCGTCATAAATTCCCTGAATACATAAATGATATGGGTGAGGTGGAGCCGATGACTCGTAATGAAGAGTTGATGTACTTTGCTTTGCGTAACGCATTTATATACGATGGGTTAGATGAACTAAGGTTCGACGAGAACTTTGACTTTGTTAAGAACGACGATAGTACTGAGTCAATTGAACTTGATTATCCTTTTGCTACTGATAAAAAGGTGAAGGCTCTTCAAGAGAAACAATCTCTTGCTGATTTGAGAACGGAGTTGTCTCGTATAGTGAGTGATGCTAATGACAAAGCAGAACGCTATGTTGAGTCCGTGAAGTTTGGACTGCCATACCCCGATGACTTTGAACTTCCTCAATATATTTTAGAGGATGCGCCATACGGGAAAGAATTATTTAAGAACAAATAATATGATGAAGATTTTTACTTGGTTGAGTTCATTACTCAAAGATGAAAAGGGTTCACCCTCAAGCAAAAGGATTATGGGTATACTATGTACCGTAACCTTATGTGTTACAATGTATCAGAATGCTTTTAGTGACGAACACGTTGCTCCTTCAGCGGCATTGGTTAATGCGGTTGCTGCCTTAGCCTTTGGCGCCTTAGGTTTAACATCAGTAGATAAATTCACAAAGAAGAATGATGGGGCCGATAAACAAAAATAACATTGTCGTGGGTTGGGGTGTTGCAGCAGGACTATTAATCTTGTTGCTAATCCAAGCCTTGGGAGTGATGCGTACTGAGCACCTGAATGAAATAAATAAATTGGAAGGGAAGATTGTAGACTATGAAGAATATATCGCGACACTTGATGCCGCATATGATAGTCTACTTGTGGAAGAAATAGAATTAATTGAAAGACACGATGAAGAAATCCTTACTATTGATACTCTTAGTGTTGACTCCTTACGTGGTTATTTCGCAAACCGCTACGGATTCTTTAACGTGCTTCACGCCGACTCAACTGCGGCTGATAGCACAAGACATTGAGAGAGGGGAGCAACTCAAACAAATACTGCGCCTCAAGGATAAACAAGTAGTAAACCTTGAGACGCAGATATTAATGAGAGATAGCGTAATAATATCAGAGAGAGATATTAAATCCCTAACTGAGTCGGCTCATCGTGACCAATTGAAAAAGAGAACTCTTCAGAGTCTTCTTGTTGGTTGGTCGACGGGCGGCCTTGCGATTCTTCTTGTTCTATTATAAGGGCCATCCCTAAGAACAAGTAGTTCAGCATATCAGCAAACCGACTTTCCATCGGCTCACTTATTTTATCAGTACCTTTTGTAAACGTGTTCACACTATCAACGTGCTTGTTGAAGTAGACCGCCCACACCTGTAAGGGACTGATTCCTAATCTATCTGCTATTCTTTTAAAGTTTGTTAGTATATCTTCGGATGCTCCCGTGTACTCGACACGTTTGTCTTTTGCTACATCTTCAGCGTACTCTAACATATCCTTTTTCATACTTATGAAATCATAAGTTTTCATTAGAATGGCAAGTCAGATGAGCCGTCAACACCTTTGAATGTAGGTGCTGCTGCTTGAGTATTTGTAGTTGGGGCTGTGTCTTTTGATTCTACACGCCATACTTGAGGTGAACCCATACGTACAATGTCTTTGTAGACAAATGACTTAAGGTTGAAATACAATTCGGCTTCGCCGCCTTGATTTAATTTACCTACCAACTGAGTCTTATCATTAAAGAACTCGAATGGAATATCCTGAGGATACTTGTCTCCAATTGTAAGTAGTACTTCTTGTTTTGTGATGGTGCTTCCATCCTTTGTTTGAATGGATTGTAACTGACCGATAGTCTTAACCGTTCCTGTTACTGAAAGTTGTTCGCTCATTTCTTTTACACTTTTATTTAATTGTTTTGTCTGATAAGTTTATAATACTCGGGTGCTATCTCTCTTATCTCCCGAGATAACGCGCTCAGACTTGCACGATATTCTTTCTTAGTCTTAGTATCACCAATACCACCGGTTCCAAATGCCGCTGTTAGGATTGACATTTGATGTAGCCTCTTGTCAACGGCTTCTCTTGTTTGTTTGCACATTGTCCTACGGCTAATTGCTTTGCAGGTTTTCATAATATGTCATTTGATTTTAGCATCTGTAGTAACTCAAAGAAATCTTTAAGATTCATCATCACGTATTGGTCGTTATCCTTTGGGACTTTCCAAGTAATCACATTGTAATTACTTGTGTCCGGCATCTCACTTAAGATGTTACGTATGTTGGGAACACGCTTGGTACATTTTGCTTGTACATAGAATGGCTCGGTGTTTACCAAGTCTACCTTCATATCATCCATCATCTTAGATGCATAGCGTGAAGTGACTGCTCCTTCCCAACCAAGTTCTTTAAACTTCTTTACTAACTCACGTTCGTAAGCGTGTCCTTTTCTTCTATTCGCCGAGCCTCCCATAGTAATTCTCTTCGTCTTTAGTTATGTTGTAACCGAAGTGACTCAGTATCTCTTCCATCTCAACGGCATCTACGTGCTTATGCTCTACGATAATCCTGTTCGGTATTGGATTACCTTTTCGTAATGCCTCTTTTAATATGATGAGGTCGTGTCCTTCAGTGTCTATTTTAAGTAACTCAATTTCATTATATCCCGTAAGGTACAATAAATCTTTGTAAGTTATTGTATTAACCTGTAACCTATACTGCTTATCTCCGTGGTTGTGATAGAGTGATGACATCCCGTGATAGTCTCGGTCGTTCTCACATATATCGTCTTCGAACAAATACATATCACGGGTTCCTCGTTCCGTATCAATGGCGTAGTTGAGGTAACTAATGTTATCCGTCTGAGGCAACTTGTCTATAAACTTCTTTATTGGTTCTACGATTGTACCATTCCAACCAAGACTTGAACTCAAGTGATGTAGGGTGTTGAAGTAGCAACTGCCAATCTCAATGTAATTTTTCATAAAGCATATTGTTTTTAATAAAGGCTTTTATGTCTTTGTAATCTGCGTGTTCCGATAAATACACAGGGCGATAGTCTTGTCCTTGCCCGTTAGCCCTCATCAGATACCATTTGTTTGGAGATATATCCTCGAGAGTGAGAGGACGAACTATATTGGGTCCGACCTTCTCAACCTCTTGGACATACAAACCTCCGCCCGATTTGTTCTCTATAAAGTTGTTCTTCCAAACAACCTGATGACCTGCTTTAACCTTCATTGAGTTCGTTTCTAAAGGTGTTGCGCTGTCGTTCTAATATTTGTTCCAACTCATTGACCGAGTTGTTGACTTCACTATAGATTCCTGTGGGTATGTCGTACTCAAAGTGAGATACCCCTTGAGTCCCGGTGTAAACCCAACGAACCTTCTTGGTATAAACATCTACAAGCCCGGTCTGAAAGTTCCGGTATACAACTATCACGTTGTCAGCCTTGTTTGCGAAGTGCGCTGACTCGGCAATGTCGTACATCCCGGCAACATCAACGTTGCCATTTGCATCCTTTGTAAGTTTCCTTGTGTGTGCTACAATTAATACAGCACACTTGAACTTCTCTTTGAATATCTTAAACTTAGTGAGGCTGTCACCAATATGGTTTGTTCTTGAGTCACCATACTTAGGCATCTTTAATTCTACGAAAGACCAATTGTCCAAGACGAAGCAGTCAATGCCATAGCGTCCAACCATCTCTTCTGCTTTCTTTATCAGGTGGTCGACCGTGAGTTCGTTCTTGTCCACTTCAAGAAATTTAAATCTATCATTGAAGTAATCTTGATGCGCTCGTATCTCTTCCATTGTCATATCATCCCAAAAGGTTTTGCCAAGAGTCTTCTGCATCAATTCTGCAATGTGCAATTCAACATTTGGTTTCTCCATTGAGATGATTCCAAATCTCCACGCACTATTCTGAGCGAGTAGAGACATACATTGGTCAAGGAATGCAGACTTACCACCATTGGGAGCACCCGTGATAATTGTAAGTTCATCTTTTTTCCACGAGAATATTCTATCAAACTCAGGGTAGCCTAACATATCTCCACGAGGTATGCCGCCTTCCTTTAGTTGTATTAACTTATCCATCACATCATCAAGGGAAACAATACCCTCAGCCGGAACTTGTTTGGCCTGACGTATGCACTTCTTTAATTCAGCAACGCCCTTATTAATGAGTACGTCATTAGCATCTTTGCATCCCTCGGGCCACTTTGCTATGTAAACATTGGGGCTACTACCAAGTCTTCTAAGTAGTTCTTCTTTGAGAGACTCACCCGGCTCATCATTATCCAAGGCGAGTATGATTTTCTTTTTGCTGCTAATAATCTCCCAACAATTCTCAATGTAATTCAGATTGTTGTTTCCCTTGTTGGCTCCTGATGGTACGCTGACTGCGCCTAATATACCGGCAGTGTGGATAGCAAGACAATCCATCTCGCCTTCTACAATAATCATATGGTCCAAGTCTTTAACTCGGTTTAACCCGTAGAGTATAGGCTTACCACCCGAGAACATTTTAAAGTTCTTGTTTGCTGAACGATACTTTATGTTGGCCAACTGACCGGCGTAATCAAAGTAGTTGAAGTTGATAACCCTTTGTTCACCATTGGCCTGAGGCATCCACTCATTAGATTGAGTTACGCCATAGTACTCTAATGATTCCGGTATAATCTTTCGTGATTCCTTAAACCAATTTTGCACAGCATCCTCTAATGGTGCGCTCTTCATTTCAGGTTTTTTGTATTCTTTCATATGCGACACTTTTCCTTTTACTCCACAATGGTGGCAATGGTATGTGCCCTCTTGAGTCCATAGGCTCATCGAAGGGTCTTTCTTTTTCTTTCGCTCGGAACTACAAAACGGACAGGCCACTTTAGTAACCTCGTGTTTCATCTGAGCGGGTGTTAAGTAAACACCAATCTCTTTATAATCAATCATTAAATAATATGCTTCTCCATATGAACAACTTCTTTCCACGTACACGTGATGCATTGTTCGTTATGTATCTTGTGCACATCATATACTTAGTGTAGAACCTGTACGTCATATCCCTTTTCTCGCGTAACGTACCTTTTGTAATTCTATCCTGAACTTTATCTATGTTATTCATAAACTTGGTAATCTTTCCGACGTATTCAGCGTCTTCCATACCAAGAAATATTTTAACATCTTCTTCAGGTATCGCGTGTTGTTGACAAAGCCCAACGAATATTATGACGGACAACAGCGAGGAGTCCTCATAGTTATCGTCACTCATTAACTTGTCCGCACGTTTAGGGTCAAGGATAAAATGATTGCGTATGGATGTGGCAATCAACTCTATCATCTCTCCATAGATTTAAAGAAGCGGTCTATCTCTTCTCGTCTATATCGATTGGGCCTTCCCTTGATGTATCGTAATCCTAACTTGTGATACCTGTTGAGTGTAGACTTGGACTTGATTCCAAACTCCTGCATCATCCTGTCGGTGGTGAGATATTTTTCTTGTGTTTCCATTATGAATATAGTGTTTCTTTAATTACGTATTCGTGAATTTCTTCTACCGGGTTTGGACCAAAGAAGTCAATGTAGTTTTGCATAGCGCGTTGAAGTAACTCTTCTCCTGATTCAAAGAATGAAAGGTCCAAGTCATATATTCCTATGTCACAGGATGCCTTGTCAATCACAATGAATTTAAAGGTATCGTATGGTAGGCCAAACAACGTGCAGTAAATGTAACTTTGCATATTGTACTTGTACTTCTTTGCTGAGTAACGGAAAGCCCTCAAGTCCGTGGTGGTTTTCAAATCAAAAATACCATAGTCGGGGACAAGAATGTCTGCCTTACAACGGAATGGCATATCGTTTATCAAACCAATCTTTGGTATCTCAGTCTTCGCACCACGCAAGTGAGCCATCACGTGCTTGTTCTTTGTCAGTGCATCAGCCAACCTTTCGGTATCGTTCTGCTCTTTAAGTGTAACGCATTCCTTGGATGACTCCGCGCGTTGTTCTCTAAATGCCTTTGAGTTCCTGCTCTGCACATTAACAATCTCATAGATGTCGTTGTACCTTTCAGGCTCAAGCACCAAATGGTGTAGCATTCTTCCTTTTAAAAGAGCCGGGCTATTAGATTCGCTTCCGTACTCTCGGTAATTATGATATGTTTTGGGGGAGTCGACAAGGTCTTTTGCCGACGAGGAGGATAGGGCCGCCTTGCCGAGATAACCATAATAGAAGTCATCGTCAAGCATCTTAGCCTCAAGTTCAGCCACGTCCCACGTGGTGCCGTCAAGTAGAGTAATGTTTTTCATAGTATAAAAAGGAGGGGCAACCTGTTGGTACTTTATGAACAGGTACAATTGGTGGTGGCTGCCGCCTCCTATGTTGGTAGTTAAATGTATGGTGTGATAATTTCCGTGGCCCAACTTAGTTGCGCTTCAGTCATCTGATTCTTATTGCTGCTCATCCAATCCTTTACCTGTATCGGATTGACCTCTCCCTTCTCCAACTTAACCTTAGTTGCTTTCAGGATTTCGTCAATGTTCAATACGCTTTTAGGTTTAGATGATAAGGTTTTTTCAATCGCAGGTTTACTACCTCGGCGGTCTTTAAAATCCTCAGCCTCATCTTCTCCATACACACCAAGAGCATAAAATCCTGCGGCTTTTAAAACCACACGAGACAACGCTCTCTTCTCTGCCATCGCTACAGGATAACTCATTCGATTATTCTCGGGAGTTGCCTCTCCGTATGATTGAACGATTGTTTCTCCCATTGAACCAATGGCTTTAATAACGACGAACTTATGGTCGTCACTCATACGCTCGACTGAATACGAAACGTTCAGTCCAATACCGGCTTGTATCTTTTCAATACCGGTGCGCGTGATGATGCTAAATCCCAACTTGTGTTTGAACACGTCGTCAGAACTGAGGCTGTACTCTTGGTACAACCTGTTTAGTTTTTGTTTACTTGTCTCTGCCATACTATAACATTTAAGATTTTGGTTTCCTCTGCGAACTTAAATACAGCCATCCAATCTACCACCCATTTACCCTTGTGCCCTACGACGTAAGACTCAAGAACGTCAGCGAAGTTTTTAATGAGGTAGGATTTTGTTTCGTTGAATGTCAAAACATATCCCTTGCCTCGTATTAATTGGTTGTCTGCATCTATTCTCATTGGCTATTTGTTTTTCAAATATAACAATAAATATCAATCAATTACAATAGATTCTCGACGAAACATATTCTCGCGGATTAATTTTATAGTATCCCCGTGAGATATTTGTTCCGTAAACCCGACTCCTAATCGTAAAAGAATGTGCTCAAAGCGACTGCGGTATGAGCCACTCATCTCAAGGTCTCGTTGATTAATCTTCACGGCATACAATATCGTAGCGTGATGCTTATCGAACTCATTTGCGATTGAGGTTAGTGTCATTCCAAGGCCAAGTCTCATTATGCTGTAACACATATTACGTGCTGCTACATATTCACGATAGCGGGACTTGGAGTACAACTGATGTTGGCTAACTCCCGTGACGTGGCATACAACTTCCACAACTTCCTGTATGTTCTGAGGTGTTGGGTTGATAGTAGAAATTATTTTCATAATGATTGGTCTAAATAATGTTTGATTCGCTTCAGTAATGCTTGATGTGTTATTGATATCCGGTAGTTGCGAAGCAAGTACTCTTGTATCTTGGGCACATCTTTAAGTGTTATGCCGCTGTATTTTTCTGAGTTGCCTGAAGCCATATCAAGAATTGCTTTCTCGATTAGCCCTCGGTTATCTTCCTCTGAAAAGTCAGAGGCGATATGAGTTTGAAAGGATTTTTCAATAACGTTTATGATGGTCATAATATTATCGGTCTCTTTCATTTGAGCCGCGCCCCTCAATCGAGGTAGCGCGTTGACCCTAATCTTAAGGTCATTAAATACTTTGGTCATTGCATCAAATCGTTCCATATGGTCCGTCTTTTTCAGGGTTAATAATTAATAATGATTCGTCTTCTCTCAGGCATTTATCCCAAAGCCATTGGGGCACGTCTGCAATAATTGTTTCAGGTGCATTGCGCCCTACCCAATTCAATACGTAGCGTCGAGGTATCCAACTACCATAAGGGGAACGAACGGCCTTGGCCGTCCATCCTCCAAAGGTTCCTCTATAGAATTTTATCCTTAGCATACGCGATTGATTTTAGGTTCTTTACCTTCTTCGCAGTAGCCACACCAATAGTTGTCGTCATACTCATCGTATTGACATTCTATCCTGTGACCTTCTGCGAGACAATCAGGACATTCAATTGATGTGACGTCAGTAGACTGCTCAACATCGTCGATGGTTTCCTGAACGTCATCAAACAATTGATAGTTAGAGTAACTGAAGTTCCCGTACTTAGACGGCTCTCGCATATCGCTGAAGTCAGAGTAGTACTTTCCGTCATCGTGTCGAGATGTCTCGTTGATGATGTAAGTCTCAGCCCCGATGACAATGTTGTTGTCGAGACGGACTGCAATCTTCTCTCGCTTGTACCACGTTGGGTGGCCCTCGAGTTGGTCAATTTTTTTGAGAGACCAATCATCAACTGAGTAGACCTCAACGCGAACGTTGTTGCCACCTTCAGCATTCTTACCTTGAAGTAAGAAAGGAATACCTGAACCCGTCATACGATACTTGTCAAAGGTTACGCCTGAAGCGATGTACTTTGAGCCGTTGAGGTATGAGTTGTTCGAGTAGCCACTACGAAGTGTTCCGTAGACAGCGATAAGTTTACCCGACAACACATTGTTTTTCGAGTAAAGAACTCCGTGGTGATTGATGAATGATGATTCATTGAACACCTCAACCTGACCATTGGTCACACGAGCAAACCGAGAGTCGGTGAGTTCGAGGACAACCCGTCGCTTGACCGGGTCCATATTACCAACGACATCTGCAATGACGGCAGAGTCAACTTGGTCAGGCTTGGTAGGCACATTGATTGTTCCGTTGTGAAACATAACGCCATCGCCCGAGGGAAATGGGTGGCAGTTTTTAAGATTGGTTGCGCCACGTGTTGTGTAGCGGAAGTGGGCTACGTAAGGGCGGCCTGATTGAACGTGGTCAAAGGCTGCTTTGTAGTCCATAGTCTTGATTACCTCTTGGTCTCCGTCGAGGTAGGCGATGCCAAAGCCATCAGGATTGATGGCCATAGCACGTGCAATAACTCCGTGAGGAAGTTTCTTGCCGTCTTTGTTTACAATGATAACACACATAGTAATTGGTACGCAGTTTTATACTCTTGCGCTCGTGAGTTCTGACCGACAACAACCCTGTCGGCTTGGGTTTGATAACAATAAAGATACGTAAAGTTACTGATAGTAACCATAGATTACAAATCGAATGTAAGCGAGGGCATATAAATTCTGTCTTCTTCCCGCTCGAAATCTCCGTGACTTCTCAGTTTAAAACCAAGAGCATCAGACACTCTGCGTATGATTTTTATATCCTCTTCCGTGAAGTCATCACGAACCGCGCGATACAGGTAAAATCCATCGGCGCGTTCACCTTTGTCGTTAGACCAAAATGAAGCACGAGGAACAGGACCGGCGTTACCCTCAAGTTCGAGGTCAATCGCGTTTAGCATTTCCCAAAGTGTTTTAATCCTTAGGTTTCTTCTCAGAGGCATTGAACTGAAATTATCCATAGACTATCTCCCCCAAGATTAATGTTTGCAATATGCTGTCGTGTGTGATAGCATCATCATTGCCATTTAACATTTGGTTCAAGTGTTGCAACTCAATCTTGGATGAGTTCTCTTGAAGCGATTTTTTATTGACGAGAAAAATATTCTCATCATCCTCAACATCCGTGAACTTTAAGACTTGGCCAAGATTTAATATCTCTGCGATAACCGACTCCCAATAGATGGTTCTTTCGGGGTCTTGTTGCTTAAGAACTTTCTTTGCTGCTGCGTAGTCTTCATCTCTGAAGTCGATGCGAAGTGCACCGAAGCCAACTGAACCTGAGCACAGGCAGTCTCTAAATAATTTAAGCACTTCATTTTCAGAAATCTGAAAGCGTACTTCATAAGGTGTCTCTTTCATATCACTCATCGTTTTTAATTAGACGTTCGATACGCTCCATTTTCGTTAGGCCGTAGCCCATTGTTGAAGTGTATCGGCTTACAACTTCCACTACTTTAGCGGTGGGTCTCTTGGACTTGACATCATTGCACTCCTGTATAGTGTCAAATTGTTTCGTCCGTCTACTGAACTCGGTCCAAGTAAACTTGTCGTTCAGGTATTGCTTTTTACCATTGGTCAAAAGATATCCGTCGACTCTTTCCATTACGTACTCTTTCATAAACTTTATGCACCCTCAGGTGGCTCACTTTAAATTAGAAGAGCGGTGGGAATCGAACCCACAAGAACCATTCGCCCTGTCCAAACAATTAAAGGATGCTCAATCCTGCGACCTTGGCCAATGCTTTTTTAGTAACATCTTGTGAAGCGGTCAACTCCCACTTGGCATCCTCAGGTCTGAGTGCTCCGGTGCGGTGGCAACCAAAGACCATTTTGCGAAGCCCGACCTTGACGTCGTTTGACTTGTGAACTATCAACAATTCAGCCTCCAAGGTTCCCGGATATTTGCTGACGTTGCACGTATCCAACTCATCCTCCTCGATACCAAGCGATGTAGCAACCTCGACTTTCATCTGAGCCAACGTGACGTCCACGTAATTCTCAATTCTTGAAGACCAAACTTGCTTGGCGAGATTTTCCAATCTTTGTTCCTCGAGTTGGCGTTCGTATCCGCGAAGGGTGTAGGCAATTTGACCGATGATGTAACCCGCCCAAGACTTGAGCACGTTCTTTTCAATTGCATCCTTGCTTACAAGTTTACGACCCGACACCTCGTTGACGTAGACACCGGACCTTGTCACGTGTGTGTTCGGAGTGTAGTTCTTTGGGAACAAAACACCGGTATCGCTATCCAAATTTGCAGAGTACAATCTGACGTTCGTCGAAGGATGGAATCTTGCTACCTTGTCGGTGAAATCAGATACCATCGCCAATGAAACCTTCAAAGTGGCGTGGGGTGAGAAGCCGTCAGAAGTGAGTCCTGATTGCTGCACATTGATGAGAATAGTCTTGACCACGTCGAAGTATATCTCGTTGGCTTTTTCAATTGCTCTGATAGCAAGTTTAACATTAGCGTCAGCCTGTGGATGTAGCGTGTTCTTGGCTACCCCGGCTTGATGATTGTACGTAAAAACAACTGATGTTTTCATAAGGCATTATGCACCCTGAGGGTGACTCACTTTTGTAAGGTCCTGAAGTTCTGCCGTCAGGACATCGGCATTGTGGATGAGAGGGGAATCGAACCCCTCTATTCACCATACATCCTACGCGAATAAGGTCGCGCGGCCTACGTAGTTCTCTTCTAAACGAGACTTAGTCGTTTCGTGAAGTGAATCAAACACGTCAGACAATTGACGTTGAGCGCGGTCAGCAAATACACCAAAGCGTTGTTTGCTCAACCCGAAATTCTGAGCATCCATTGCTGCTGCAAAAAGCATCGCACGTTTGCGTATCAATTCAGGAGCCTCATCGGCTGCTGTTACATCCTCACCAAAGGCAGCATTGAATGATGCTTCAACCTGAGCCAACTCAGCCGCAGCGGCCTTAGCCAACGGCGTGTTTGGGTCACGTAAGATGCGGTTCACATCAAGGAAGTTCTTGACGTTACCTGACTCAATCAATGTGCAGATGGCACGTAGCAACTCAATGCGAACCTTAAAGCCCTCAGCACTAACCACAGGACCGAACAGGCGGATTTCCACAAGGCCATTTGATTTGTTCTCAAAGGCCGGGGTTCCGGCTGCAACGCGGCCACGATTGAAGTAAGACTTGTCTTGGAAATTTGCGTAGCGACGTAGGTTACGTGCGTGGATAGCGTAGAGCAGTCCGGCAAATGGCTCAAGGGCCTTGTTCAATTCATCCGTAGTCAAGCCTCTCACTGAAAGGTTGACGTGACCTCCGGCTTGGAAGTTCAATGCGCCGTTGCTACCTCGTGCATCAACACTCAGTGCCTTGGCATCGAGTATCATCTTGAAGTAAGGGTGGTCGCAGTCGGTCAATGTCTCAGGGGCGAAGAGGTCGAAGATTGAGGTCACTGCCTCAAAGCCTTGACGTCCCAATGACGAGTCCTCCTCAACGATGATGCGGTTACCTGAGGGCAGAGTCTTTTTGAAAGACTGCTGAGATATCAGGAACTTAGCAACGGCATCTACTTTCTCAATTTCAAAGCCCACGCGGAACTTGACATTTGAGTCAGATAGAACTTCGTTGTTACGATTACCAAAAAGAGTATCGTAGTGCGAGGCGTGGTAGTCACAAGCGTAAGTCGACGGGACGTTTCCGTCTACAATCGAGTCCTCAAGTGAAAGGTATACTACGTTACCACTCACTACACACGATGAGTTCGACTTCAATTGCTCAAAGACGTTTCGCGACGTAAAGTATTCGCGGCCATTGAACTTGATAAAGCGTGAGCGAAAGATAGTGGTAGCCAAGAAAGGCGTTCTCACAACCTCAATCTGACCCTCGCTGTTAGTCGTGGGGATGTGAACGAACTCGTATTCACGACCTCGGTTATCACCCTCAGTAGCGCGGATAACGCCGCCGTCTTTACTGAACGCACCCTCAGTTGCTCTGATAGCGTGGTGGATATTCAATCCGGATGCGCCGTCTAAAGTCGCATCAAACAGGTTGATATCACGCGGTGTATCGTCCTTAAAGAATAACCGCAGGTCGAGCGGCAAATTTGGAATTTCACACACCTGAGAAATCAGGGATGTAGAGCCGCCTGTAATGAACTGCTCATTACCTGCAACGGCAGATTTGTGAACGGCACCTCTGACCATTTCCCCTGTTTCGTCGCAGAGGTAGGTGAGCCACACGTGTTGGTCAATGCGAATGTGTCCGTTATGGAACTCGCTGAATACTGAATTGGCCTCGGAAATCTCGCGGCCTGTGATGACATTGATTGGCATAACACATAGTTTTTGGTAGTCGTTCATAGAAGAGCGTGAACGCATCGCTCATAGTTGGTGTAGGGGGAATCGAACCCCCTCGTGGACTATCACACCAAACCGCTGAAAAATTGTATTAATCTACTCTTGGCATCGTCAGATGAAGTCAGCGGCTCACCGGACGTTTCAATAGCCAAGGAAATGGTCTCCGTTGCCTCGGGCAACTTGAACACGATATCGAACTCACCAACAGGCCAAAAAGCAACTGAGTGGTAGATGATATGAGGCAGCCTGTTCAGGCGAACCTTTGCAGAGTTTTTGATACCCGTCACATAGTACGGGCTAACAAGGTAATCGTGGTCTCCTGACTCAGTCACAAGATGCACATTTAGCATATCCATAGAAAGTGTTTTTGGTAGACTGCGATAGATAGCCGTCGCAGCATCGGCTTGGGCAACACCCCGAGCACGACCTCGGCCTCAGACATAAAACCTGAGCAGCGTTGAATATTTTGTAGGAAAGCAAGGCGTGTCAAACCAATAGACGTGATGCAACCTAAAGACCCCCGTCAAGGCCAAATAGACGGATGTTGCATCCTTTCTGCTTTCGCAGTTGCTGAGGTTTGTCCGTCCGGCCTGAACCCTGTTATCACTCGTCACTATCACATAGCCAAGGCTACATCCTGAAACAAGCGCAGGGAGCAGTCTCGCGACCCTCCCTCAGCATACCAACAAACGAGGCACCGCCTCAAGTGTTGTCGAATGTTACTCTTGCTCGTATCGGTCAGTTGACCAACGTCGATTGCGCTACCTCGATTTACCCTTTGCACCACAGCGGTGAGTACTACTTCCTTGAACCTGTCAGGTGGCGTACGAGTGGGTGAGGTCCTTGGCCCTCGTAAATCCCACAAGCCCGTCTGACTTTCGTCGCGGCTGTGATGCGGTGGAACGGCTCACGCTGCTACCCTCGCATTCAATTTCCATAATGTCAAATATCGTTTCATCCTTGCGGACATTACAAATGTAAGTAAAATTGTTGGTAGTTATACACATAGTGTGAAATTAAATGTGAGATACTCTTGCAGCCCTTGACAGCACTGAGGAAACTTAGGTATACTTTTTTAGCAAGGTATACATCGCTTAGTCCCCTGTATCTCCGCGTAATAATGGTACTCGCGTACGTGAGCGCACACGCATTATGCGCGAGGCAGTGAGGGTGGGGTATCGGTTCCCCATTTGAGTGCAATAGAGGTGAGGGGGTAAGGCTACAGGACCTTAGCAACTCAACAGACAGACAGGGGTGTGAGGTTCCCTTTTCATTGCCCAAAAGTAAGAGAGGTAGGGGGGTAGTATTGGAACGTTGGATATTGGTCAGAAACGGACGTGGGGTACCCGGTTCAGGTTCGTCGTTTCCCATCGGCAGAGCAGCCTACTACACATATGCATTACTACGGAAGTATACCTATGCGTGGATATTTTTTAGAGGGGGGTGTTATTTATATGCCTACCCGTATAAAAAAAAAGAGGTACCCGGTATGGGACCTCACTATATAGGGCGCCTCATAATTGCGAGGCATTTAGTGTAGCGGGGTAAGAAAAAATATTTTTTTTTGCCTCTTATGCTACGGGGTAGGATAACGTGTATTCGTAATACCTCAGCATTACGGGTAGCGTAACTACTTGGCGAAGTTACAAGAAATAAATGACATAGTCAAGAGATGAGGATAACTTTTGTAGGGGGCTTCAAAGGTTATAAAAAAAATGTATATATTAGTCATAGTTACCAAAAGCACTATTATGAGATTCGAAACAAAGTATGACGTGGAGAGAGAGTTGAAGGCTGCCCTTACATTTTGCGGGGCATTCGGGTTTAAGTTTACCAAACTTGGTCCCAACGATGTGGACTATGTATTGACGGACAAGAACGATGAAATGATTGGATACTTGGAGGTAAAGGGTAGGAATCGAGATATTGAGTATGCCTTTCCTCTTCCAATAGCCTGTCGTAAATTAGTAAAGTTATCTGATAAGAAGTTGTATTCTGTAGTAGTATGGTCGTGTTACGATGGTATTATATATGGGAACATAAATAATTTGAAAGGTGATGTTAGGTTTGGGGGGCGGCGGCCACGGGATGGTGCTGTTAATGATTTAGAGTTGATGGCATATTATCCCCCACAATATGCGCTGTCTTATATTAAATTTTAATTATATAGTATGGAAACGATTAAGAGTTTATGGTCTTCATTTGGACAAGGAGTTAGCGTGGCATTCGTTGTTGCAACGTTATTGGCCGAGAGTAATAACATAGCAACGGGGTTATTCTTTGCTTTGTTTACCGGAGTGGCATTGTTTATTGGAACAAAAATCTACGAAGGTTTTAAGAAATGAAAGGAACGCCGCGGGACTATGTCTTAATAAGCACACCTCAGAAGTTCAATAATCAGATTGAAATTGCAGGAGGTACTGTTTTATGGTTGGATACTTCCTACAAACCGGAGCATCACGTTTCTATATCAGGGAACGTTGAGGCTGTCCCCGGTCTGCTTAGTCCTTCTCATTATGCTCACGGCAATAGTACAATGGATTTAGAGGTTGGTGATAAAATATATTTTAATTACCTGACCATACATCCTGACAACCTTATGGTCTATGAGGGTAAGGAGTACTATGGCGTTGGGTATTGGGACATCTTTTGTTACATACGTAATGGTGAAATGAGGATGACTAATTCGTGGGTCTTTGTCGAACCATTAGAAACTGATGTTGGTGTACACTACGGAAAGTCATCTATTATCATCCCCGATGCATATAAAAAAGAGAAGAACTACAAGGTTGGTAAACTTCGTCTGATAGGTAAGCCGTTAAAAGGGGAGCCGACATTGGAGGCTAAAGAAGGAGACTACGTTGTTTATAGAAAGAACTCCGACTTTGCGAATGAGATTGAAGGCGAGGTTATGTACACGATGAAGCAAAAAGATTTATACGCTATAATACCTGAAGAATGTTTAGAGAACTTTGCTTAGAGGGTCAGGACCACGGGGTCATACCATTTTATCTTCGGCATTACGCTGATGATATTGTAAAGTTACGCCTCACAGCAAATCGTGAGAACTATAAAAACAAACCTCATAAAGTACGTCCCGGACTAAAACAGAGTGCTCTTCTCGGTGAAGTTCCCCGTGATTATTACACTGATTATATTGGCATTCTTGGAGAACTCATAGTTCGTCGCTACTTCGAAATCGACCCTCGATTTGAATGGTACGCGTCGCAGACAATGATACAGACGCGTGGTAGCGACGGGTCAGACATTAATGTTAAGACCGTTGATGAGAGCAATGAGATATCGGTTAACGTAAAGGCCGGTGAAGGAAGTTTAAAAGCAAACAAACGCGCTGTAGATATAGGAGATTCTGATATATATATATTTATAAATTTTATATCAGAGACTATGTTCGTGCCTTACAAGTTCAGTTCCAAAGACATACAAGGGTGGGAAGTAAAACACGCATATTCTCCCTACTATAATTTAAACGTGTAGGGGTTAATTTTTACCTCGACCGCTAACGCGGTGACTATATTTGAAGACAATTAATTAAGATGACCCGGGAAGAAATAGAAGACTTGGTTTATGAGATGTGCGGCGACGAGTATGACATACTTATTGCGGACAATCTTGACGAAGCCTTTCTTGGTGTAATACACAGACCTAATGAGAAACCATACCTCGCGTATGACTATTGGAAGGTGGTTGATATTATATATAGAAGTCTTGAGGAGGAGCACGGGGAAGATACAGAGTTTACCGACGCCATTGATTACGTCGAGTATAATGTGGTCAACAATTGGCAAGGTCCCCACACTCCGGCATTTATTCGTAGGTAGTCTTATTCAGTTTATTTTTTAGGCATTGCTCTATGGGGTGGTGTCTTTTTTTGTCTAACAATATTATTAAGTCTAACAATGGACAACTCATTTGAATCGTTCGTAAACGAAATGGAAAATGCCGTACAACCCGAAGCATCGTGTAACCTTGAGAACCCGGAAGAATGTGAAGCCTGTGGCAGTTAATGCTCTCTTAAAAGAATGGCAAGAAGAAATTCTAAAAAGAGAGATTGACCCCTATGGCGAAAAGAAAAAAAACGAATAACGAAGTACGTCAGTACTGCGAGATTGAACCTAAAGAATGCAACTGCGGTTGCGGAGGATGTAATGTTCAAAAACTATCTACTATTTCACAAGGCTCTAAAAGACGTCGCTGATGACTTCGACTTCGAAGATGTTAGGCTACAGCGTCAGATGCTTACGTTTATATTGTGTATACATCTAATCATTACCGAGAGGGAGGAAGCAAATCACCCCATACCTCACGCTAAAAGTTTAGAGATTTACGAAGCAATGAAGTATCTGCGTATCAACTATGGTAAGGCTGTTGTATACAACTATATATCAAAGTTGATTAATATGGGTATCTTAGAGAAGGTTGCTGAAAAATCAAAGATAGGCAGGGCGCAAATGTTTGTGTTTACACGATTAGGTGACTACTTAATACAACACGTGAAGCGTGAATTTGCTACTTCATTATTAGATGAATATGATTTTGGAGCAGATAAATCACTAAAGATGTAAAAGTTAATGTATATTACAGCATCTTTCCGTGCGACACACAGGTAAAGGTTTTTGGTAATGAGAGGCCCGGGTAGTTCCGGGCTTTTCTATTTAACATATAATTACTATATTTAACCTTTAATACCAAATGTAAGGTTAAATCCTCACAAAGTAAGGTGCTTATTTACACCACTAACAAGAGTTTAAGCATATAAAGATGGGCTTATCCATCAAAACTAATTACTTATGACAAACTATATCTATGCTTTATCGGATAATGAACTAAATGTTGTTTATGTGGGTATGTCTCAAACTAAAGATTTAGTCAGACCCTATCAACACAGAATGTC
>Ga0206125_10000349_pt1 | contig 60877 bp, 66 predicted proteins | sample Helgoland_Spring_4_FD_148598 | JGI IMG/M metagenome (GOLD analysis project Ga0206125, IMG submission 148598) | Pelagic subsurface seawater microbial communities from Kabeltonne, Helgoland, North Sea - Helgoland_Spring_Bloom_20160331_1 | ecosystem: Environmental > Aquatic > Marine > Epipelagic ...
CAATTCCATCAAACGTTTCCAATAGAGTAGTTAATATTTTGACATTTCCTGGAGTTTTTAAGTCGCCATGAAAAATGGGCATTTGAAATTTATCTAAATTAATTATCTGGGTTTTTGCTCCCTTTTCATCAAACAATCGAATTATGCTATTTTCAAGCTTTCTATTAATTGAGTCTTTTCTAAGGGAAGCGCAGATAAAAGCAATTTTTAGAGAATGCATTGTTTAGCCTTATATTACAAATTTTATTATTAAACTTAATGATACTTACAATATTGCTTGCCTAGCAAGAATACCATACCTATTTATGACCAATGCAGCAATTTAGCGGAATTTCTTTTTTATGGGCAACATTCGCATTGGCTATAATGGGGGTTACTTATGCCGTCGCTTATTTTTTATTAACATATAAAGTCCTTAAGGATGCAGAAGCTGATTATTTATATAAAAGTCTAAATGATATGATTGATAAATCTATTACTAAGGCTGAGTATATACGTTTGTTTACCAAGAAGCATAAGCCTAGAAAGTTTTTATATATAGCTTCAGGTTCCTTCTTTATACTGGTCTCAACGTGGCCAATTATGGCAATAATATCATATTTATTAGAATGTCTTTATCAGTTAACTGGACGAAGTCGTGTGTTCGAACCAGGCTTCTTGGTTTGGCAGTTTTGTATATTTTTTGGTATTATTTTATCATGGGCTTTCACGGCATATTGTATAGTCACCTTATATTATAAAAGAGCAACTGCCCCGTTAGTTTATAAAAAAGGAGGTAATAAATAGTTTAAAAAAACTGATTGCTCTCTTTTAGTGTTTATAATTAAATAATAAATTATATCATAACAGGTTAATAAAATGAATTTTCTGCATACAATGCTTAGGATAACTAATATCAAGGAAAGCCTAGATTTCTATTGCGGAGGTTTAGGCCTAAAGGAATTACGCAGATATGAAAATGAGGAAGGCCGCTTTACACTAATATTTTTAGCAAGCCACGAAGATATTGATAGGGCGGCTGCTTTTGATAACGAAACTTCATTTACTATTGGTTTACCAATGATTGAATTAACCTTTAATTGGCCGTCGAAAGACCTTGGCGCCGAGCCCCTTGAGGGCGGACGAAACTTTGGACATATAGCTTACCAAGTTGATAACATTTATGATACTTGCGAAAGACTCCTAAAGAGGGGCGTAATGATTAGTCGCCCTCCACGCGATGGAAGAATGGCTTTCGTAAAAAGCCCAGATAATATTTCCGTAGAGTTGCTGCAGAAAGGAAAGAGTCTACCGATTAAAACTCCTTGGTCAAAAATGGGAAATTTTGGTGAATGGTAAAAATTAAAGATTGATATTTAAAATATCTTTCATTGAATATATTCCAGGCTCTTGCTTGTGGGCCCAAATAGCCGCGTTAACTGCTCCTTTTGCGAATACATCTCTATCAAAGGCATCGTGCCTTAAGGTGATCATCTCCTGATCACTTGCAATTCTTACTTCATGCTGACCAATAACCCCTCCCCCCCGAAGAACAGCGAACCCAATTTCCTCTTCTTTTCTGGCTTTTGAATGTGACGCTCTAGATGTGGATATTTTTTCTTCGAGTTTTACTTTACGTCCGTCTGCAGCCGCCTGCCCCAACATAAGTGCCGTTCCGCTAGGTGCATCTTTCTTGCTTTTGTGGTGCATTTCGAGAATTTCAATATCCCACTTATCATTTAATTTTTCAGAAGCTATTTTAACAAGAGCTTGTAGCATGTTAATTCCAGGAGAAAAATTGCCTGATTGTAATACAGTATGGCCTTTGACGCTATCCTGGAATTCTTTTTCTTGTTTTTTGTTATAACCTGTAGTGCCAGTTATTAGTGTATTGCATCTAGACTGCTTCATTAAAGAAAGCACGTTCAATGTGGCTTCCGGGCGAGAGAAATCAATTAGGATATCACATAAATTAAGGCCCTCATTAATGTTCGTCGAAAGCATCAAGCCAACAGATTTTAAATTCGCAATTTTATGTGCATCTTTACCTATATTGGGTGAATCATATGATGTAATAGCCACTGTTAATCGAAGCTGTGAGTCCGTTTCTAAGGCTCGCACTACTGCTTGGCCCATTCTTCCGTCAGCGCCAAGAATTCCAATGTCTATTTTTTTGGTCATAAATATATGTGTAGCGACCAAGCTTGTTTCTTGCAATTTAAATATGAGTAACTAATTGAATATTTTTATGATTTGAATAAAGTAATATCATGAAATATTTTAATTATTGTAACAGCATTTTTTACGTAATTTATGGTTTGTTTGGAGCATTCGCACCCCTATCCCTTGCTAGCGTTTTAGGCTGGAAACTTACGCATTTGGGCCAACACGAGATGCGTGCCTACTGTCTTTTTATATCCGCAGTTGGCATTATTTTGTTTTTGGGCACTCAAAAAACCAATGACCAAAAAATTGTTTTAAAGTCGATTATATTTATAACCTTTTCTTTTTTGGCGGGTAGAATATTAGGTCTTGTGCTAGACGGGCCTGGGCCCACTCTTACTTATCTGGAAATATTATTTGAAACCGCCTTAATTTCTTTAGGGCTAGTTTTGCTTAAACAAAAAAAGAAATAATACGTTAAATATTTATTTTGGAGCAAGAACCATAGTCATCATACGGCCTTCAGTTTTCGGTTCAAACTCTACTTTAGCCGTATCCTCGAAATCCTCTTTAACTTGTGCTAGCAAAGTCATGCCACGATCCATATGTGCCATTTCCCTTCCCCTGAAGCGAACGGTGACCTTAACTTTATCACCTCGATCGAAAAATTTCATCATGGCTTTAGCTTTTACCTGGTAATCATGCGTGTCAATATTCGGCCGCATTTTAATTTCTTTGATTGTCGTTGTCCGCTGATTCTTACGGTTGGCGGCCTTTTTTTTCTGGTTTTCAAACCTTAGCTTGCCATAATCAAGAACTTTGCAAACAGGAGTTTCACCTGGAGCAACCTCAACCAAATCTAATCCTACAGATTGAGCAGCAGAAATAGCCTCGTCAAGCGATACTACACCGCGTTTTTCACCTGTATCTGTTATTAGTAGTACTTGTGGGTTTGTGATTTCACGATTAGTTCGTGGACCTTTGGGTTTTTTGGGCGCTGCTGCTAGTGGGCGTTTTGCGATGCTAAATTCTCCTAATAATGTTAAGCGACCACAATATGGACGCCAATGCGTTTTATTTCAAGAGCTGTTTGTATACGTTAAGCGTTTTTGATTTAAGATTTTGAGTTGAAAATTGTGTTTTGATGTGTGAACGAGCGAATTTTCCGTTATAATTGGACCATGAGCAAGCTTTTTTTATTCCTACAGCTAGGGCTTTAGGGTCATTTGGGGGAATTAAAAACCCTGTTTTTTTATTTAAAACTGTTTGAAGTGAACCACCATGAGCCGTGGCAACGACTGGCTTTTGCATAGCTTGGGCCTCTACCATTACACGTCCAAAGGCCTCCGGGTCAGTTGAGGCTGAAATTACTATATCTGCGGCGGCAATGGCTGAAGCAACATCCAGCCGGTGATTAAGAATCACGAATTGTTTTTTTAAATTGAGTTTAGCTACCTTAGAGTATATTTCATTTATATACTTTTTCCGCCCCTGCGGATCACCCATTAGCACTAATGTATAATCTTTTGGCAAATATCTTAAGGCCTCCACAGCAATAAGCTGTCCTTTCCACTTTGTTAAACGCCCGGGGAGGAGAATTATTTTATTTTTAACGGGAACTTTCCACTCGCTTAATAGTTCTTTTATTTTTTTATTTTCTACTTTTTTGGGGTCAAATACTTCGGTGTCTACGCCTCGAGGGACCACAGTAATTTTATCAGGAGAAACTCTGTGTTTGTGTACTATATGATCTTTAGTAAAATTTGAGTTAGCAATAATATGTTTTCCTTTTACCATAATTGAGTTGTATTGGTCTTTTAGCCATGAGTTACTGTTATATATTCCGTGATACGTAGTTAAAAAGGGTATTCCTTCAGCCCTAGCTGCATAATATGCTGGCCATGCAGGGGCACGGGAGCGAGCATGAACCAATTGGATACCATGCAGTTTAATAATTTTTCGTATAAAACTTATTCTGTAAAATAAGGACAATATGTTTTTTGAACCAATATTAGTTTTGTGTAATTTTGTGCCTATCCGTAAAAAATCTTTTTCAAGTCGTCCCCCCTTGGTAACAACATGGGTGTCATAACCTTTATTTGACAATACTTCTGCAATTTCTAGTGTAGTTTTCTCTACGCCTCCGGCATTGAGTTCTGGGACTACTTGAAGCACAATCATATTTTATAAACTCTCATAAGGACCCTTTAGATGCAAGATATAGCATTGATTAATTACTTACCTTTACAAGGTGAAGAAAAGATAGCCTATAAATTTAATAAAGGAAGAGGTCCGACTATTCTGTGGTGTGGCGGACTAAAGTCCACTATGGACGGGAGCAAAGCAACATATTTGCACATTTGGGCGGCAAGTAAAAATTATAACTTTATTAGATTTGATTATTTTGGTCATGGGGAGAGTGACGGAGAATTTCGTGACGGCACCATTACTAAGTGGGCAGATAACATTATAATGATTATCGATGAATTAATTAATAATGATGTAGTTCTGGTGGGGTCATCAATGGGAGGGTGGACTTCAATTTTAGCGGCTATTGCCAGAACTGATAAAGTTAAGGGCCTTTTTTTAATAGCACCAGCGCCTGACTTTACTCAAAACCTAGTCTGGGATCAGTGGACTGAAAAACAAAAGAAAGATTCTTTAGGGGGAAAAAGTATTTTTGTTCCATCAGAGCATGGAGAACCCTATGAATATAGCGCTAGATTAATTTCTGACGGCAAAGATAACATGGTATTAGGTGATAGAATTAATCTCGAATTGCCCATCAGAATTTTACAAGGCATGAAAGACGAAGTAGTGCCATGGGATTATTCATATAAAATAATAGAGAATGTGAAAAGTCAAAATGTATCATATACCCTTATAAAAAATGGAGATCATAGTCTATCTACCCCAGCTGACCTAGAGCGCTTAAGTCGTGAGCTACAAAGTTTAATACAGAATATTTATTCATAGATAATATGCTTAAAAAAAACAAATATGATTTAACGTCCCTTCAAGACTTAAGCTATAAATCCATAAGAAGGTTTTTATTAAAGTTATTCGCCGAGCAGGGCCTTGATACTCCGGGGCTAGATGCACGTATTTTAATTATGGCCGCCTCACAGCTATCGCATGCAGACTTGCTGATTGAAAACTCTTCTGCTCCAGAGCGAAGTATTATTATTAAAATAAATGAGTTCATGAATAGACGCATTAAAGGCGAGCCGGTTGATAAAATTGTGGGCCACAAGGAGTTTTATGGAAGAAAATACACAGTAAACAAAAATGTTTTATCTCCGCGGCCTGATACGGAGAAATTAGTGGATATAGCTATTTCTGAAATTAATAAGTCTGGAAGTAAAAATCTATTAGAGCTTGGAACAGGTACGGGGGCAGTCATAATATCAATTATATCAGAGACAAAAAGTACTATAGCTACGGCTGTTGACATATCCGAAGATGCGTTAATGATTGCCAAACACAATGCTAAAGCTCATGGTGTTAGCCAAAGAATAAGTTTTTTAAATAGCTCATGGTTTGAGACCGTGTCTGAAAGTTATGATATTATAATTTCTAACCCCCCGTATATATCAAAAACGGAAATGAATTTATTAAGCTCGGGTGTTAGGGAGTTTGATCCATTTGTATCTTTATATGGAGGAGAAGATGGTTTGGCGGCATATAGAGAGATCATAAATAATGCAGGTTTATATCTAAACCCGAAAGGCGTTATTATATTTGAAATTGGCTATTTGCAAGCTGAGGCTGTTACCAATTTACTCTTAAAAAACGAATTTATAGATATTTCAGTAGCGAAGGATCTGTCTGGAAATAATAGGGTAATAAAAGCGTATAAAAGTAGATAAAAAAAGCTTTCCCTTTTGAAATAGCTTTGCTAGTAACTGAATGTGAGAAGTTTGAGGCTTGATAGCCCCCTCACTAGCCCAAAATTGAGAAGCCATTGCAACACTGCAGGCTTAGGGAGTTTAAGGACGTAATAATGAAACGCCAACGTGGCCGTAATCGCAATAATAATAGAAGTAATAATTCAAACCCTAACAGGTCATTGGATAGTAATGGGCCTGGAGTGAAGGTCCGTGGAAATGTTAGCACTGTCTATGAAAAATATTCCGCTTTAGCCCGTGATGCCCAAAGCTCCGGAAATAGAGTAAATGCTGAAAATTTGAAACAACACGCAGAGCATTATTTGAGACTAATGAATGAAATGGAAACCGCTAGGCTTGCCGCCCAAGCTGAACGAGATGCTCAAAGAGCCCCAAGAAATGAGAACGCTATCGGCGACGAAGCACCCGATGGTAAACCAGGGAAACCCCAAAACAAACAGCCTAAACCGATAGGTAATGATTTGACTGCAATAAAATCTGATGAAGACTTAGAGGAATTACCTGAAGGCGACCAATTGTCAGGATCCGACTCATTTGATGAAACTCCACCCCGCCGAAGGCGAAAGGCCCCCGCAAGAAAAAAAACAGATCCAGTGTCTGATGCTGCTGAGTAAGCACTCAAAATCAAATTACTAAATATTGGTTTATTAATACTAAATAGGGTTCGATAACGAATTTAAATCAGAAGTCCTCATTTTTTCAATTTCTTCACGTCTTTTGTTAAATTTATTCATTTCTGCCTTACCCAGAGGTTTCCCAGAAAGCTGAGAAAGCCTTTTCGGGTTAATTTTTTTTCCATTTAAAATCACTTCATAATGCAAATGGGGCCCTGTGGACCTTCCCGTACTGCCAACTTTTCCTATTATTTGATCCTGCTTTACATATTTGCCAACAGAAACATTGATCCTACTCAAGTGAAAATAAGCTGTTTTGTATCCGTCTGTATGACGAATGCGTATGTACTTACCAGCTGCACCATTCCACGCCGCATATTCAACTGTACCTGACCCGGCTGCAAGCACGGGTGTGCCTGTTGGTGCTGCAAAGTCAACTCCAGTATGCATTTTCCTATAGCCTAAAATAGGATGCTTTCTTCCGCCAAATCCAGATGATATTCGAGCCCCATTTATTGGCGTAGCTCTTAGCCTACGTTTAGCAGTTTTACCGTTTTTATCGTAGAAATTTTCTGTTTTCTTTTCGTTCGAAAATAACCAAAATTCCGATTTTTTGTCTCCCGGACTAAACGAGGTGTATAAAAGGTCACCTGTCTTTACTATGTCGCCTTTTCGGTTTTTATATGCATCGAAATACATGGTAAATTTATCGCCAGGCCGTATATCTCTTTGGAAGTCTACTGAGTACTCATAAATTTTTGTGAATTGATCTACAATACGATCAGGAATGCCTGATTTTGTTGCATCTATATAGAGGGAAGTAGAAATTTCCCCAGATATACCAACTCTTTGTGATTTGTATTCTGATATTACCTCCCTTGTATTATAACCACCATCAATCACATCTATAAAAATGGTTTTTTCAAAATTTGGCCTGAAAACAAAATGCTCTAGCTTTTTATTCTGCAAATATAGATAAAATTCATTTCCTGGTCTTAATAAGTTGACTGGATACACCTTATCAATTGCCCTTGAAATTCCATACACTTCGTTGGACGAAAGACCTTTTTTTTCGAGAAGGCTTATTAAAAAGTCATCTTGCTCAAGCTTTGCTATTATAAGCTCTGGCTCATTGCTTTGCGCAGCATATGGGTAAGGGTCTATTTCAGACTTAAAGATTTTGTCAGAGTTAAGAAATAACTTTATACCTATAGCCAGTAATAAAATTAAGGTACCTGCGAAGGATATGGTTTTAACCTTCTTCATTTTATTATAAACCCTAAAGAAGAGATAAATCACCTGTTTTATCTATCTCGTTTAAACCTGCATATGATAGTGATATAAAGCCTTTTTTACTAATGACTAGTTAATATTTACAGATATTTTTAACCAATGAAATTTTATTTGAGCGTGCATTTCTTGTACTCTTCCACTATATTTTTATTCTATAAATGGAGTGATTCGCGAAAGAAATATTTATGTCTGAAACCGCTGAAAATACGCCCGAATATGGCGCTGACTCAATCAAAGTTTTGAAAGGTCTGGATGCAGTTCGAAAAAGACCAGGAATGTATATAGGGGATACCGATGATGGATCTGGTTTACACCATATGGTATACGAAGTTGTCGATAACTCTATTGACGAAAGTCTCGCTGGTCACGCTGACCGCGTCGAGGTAATTTTACACCCAGACGGTTCATGTTCTGTAAAAGATAATGGGCGTGGTATACCGGTAGCTATTCATGAGGAAGAGGGCATATCAGCAGCTGAAGTTATAATGACTCAATTGCATGCTGGCGGAAAGTTTGATTCCAACTCATATAAGGTCTCAGGCGGACTTCATGGGGTTGGCGTATCAGTTGTAAATGCTTTGTCTATTTCCTTGCAGCTTACGATCTGGCGAGATGGTAAGGAGCATGCAATGGAGTTTAGTCATGGCGATTCAGTGAATTCCCTGAAAATTGTGGGTAATGCTCCAGAAGACCATAGAAGAGATGGGACTATAAAAACGTTAACAGGTACTAAAGTGAGGTTTTTGCCTTCTGAGGAAACCTTTACCATGGTTGAGTTTGACAGAAATACATTAGAAAGACGTTTGAGGGAGCTAGCCTTTCTTAACTCGGGTGTCATGATTGTTTTAACGGACGAAAGGCCTGAGGATAATATAGTTACAGAACTTTATTATGAGGGAGGCATAGAGGCATTTGTAAAGCATCTAGACGCTAATAAGGAGGGTTTACTTGATAGCCCCATTTCAGTTTGTAAGGAAGTTGAAGGAATTACAGTACAGGCTGCTTTGTGGTGGAATGACGGATATCACGAAAATGTAAGATGTTTTACCAACAATATACCTCAACGCGATGGAGGAACTCACTTAGCAGGTTTTAGAGGCGCCCTTACCCGAACTGTAAATAAGTATGCCGCAAGTCTTGGGACGGCCAAAAAAGAAAAAGTAACTATTTCAGGCGATGATGCACGCGAAGGTTTGACGTGCGTGCTTTCAGTAAAGGTCCCTGACCCGAAGTTTTCATCGCAAACAAAGGATAAATTAGTTTCTTCTGAGGTAAGACCTATAGTTGAGTCTGCTATGAATGAAGCTCTTAGCGAATGGTTTGAAGAGCACCCGGCAGAAGCAAAAGTGTTAATGACAAAAATAGCCGAAGCTGCAGCTGCAAGAGAAGCAGCAAGAAAAGCTCGTGATCTCACAAGAAGGAAGTCAGCATTAGATATAGCTTCATTGCCAGGAAAGCTAGCCGACTGTCAGGAGCGAGACCCTTCTTTGTCTGAGATATTTATTGTAGAGGGGGACTCAGCTGGGGGCTCTGCTAAACAAGCCAGAGATAGACAAAACCAAGCTATTCTTCCTTTAAAAGGTAAAATTCTTAATGTCGAACGGGCTCGATTTGACCGTATGCTTTCAAGTCAAGAGATAGGCACTATGATTACTGCCCTCGGTACAGGAATTGGTCGCGATGATTTTGATGCGGATAAAGCGAGATACCACAAAATTGTAATTATGACGGATGCGGATGTTGATGGTGCGCATATTAGAACTCTACTTCTTACATTTTTCTACCGCCAGATGCCTGAGTTAATAGAGCGCGGCTATCTATATATTGCCCAGCCGCCCCTTTATAAAGTCGAAAGGGGTAAAAGCATCCAGTATATTAAAGACCAAGAGGAACTTGATGACTATCTGATTGAAGCTGGGTCTAAAGATGCTTCACTGACTCTAGATGGGGGAATAACAGTAATTGGCGAAGACCTTATACGCATTGCAAAAGAAGCCTTACAAGCCCAAGGTATCATAGACCGTATGAAGCATAGATCCCCAGATAGTGCAGTCTCTCAGCTTACAATTGCTGGAGCCCTTCAAGTTAAAGAAGACGATAAGTTGATAAAAGAGGGTGCCAGAAGGTTGGATATGATTGCAGATGAAGGTGAAGATGGTTGGTCGGGGCGATACACAGAGGGCGACCTAGTTTTTAAACGAAACGTAAGAGGCGTTACTGATAGAGTGATATTACGATATGGGTTTAGAGATAGTTCAGAGGCTAGAAGGCTTCATAAGTTAGCACCTTCTCTAGCCGAAACATACTCAGGACAGGCTTCCTTTAAACGTGGAGATGACGAACCAATTGTAGTAAATGGACCGGCCCAGCTGCTAGAAGTAATTTTTGCCGGAGGCAAGAAAGGTTTTAAAATCCAGCGTTACAAAGGGCTGGGCGAAATGAATCCCGACCAACTTTGGGAAACCACACTAGATTCAAATGCTCGAAGTTTGCTTCAAGTAAAGGTTGAGGCTGCCGATGAAACAGATGACCTATTTACCAAGTTGATGGGTGATGTAGTGGAACCTAGGCGAAACTTTATAATTGAACATGCTCTTGATGCTGAAGTTGATAGTTAAATAAAAGCAACCTGCCACCCTAAGTTTTAAGCATTACAGTTGCGGGCAAATCAGAAACTTCTCACCTGTCTTTTTCGCAAAATACCTAGCAACATTATTGCTCTCTAAGGCGTCAGATAAGGAAATTTCATTCGTATAGTTACTTCTGAAAGTCGTTTTCAGTTCGCTTGCAACTCTCATACGTAATTTATTCCCAGCCTCCATGCCTATTTTTGCTAGGAAATTTGGAAGTAACCAGCCACCGACACCCCATGCCATGCCGTAACCGCGCGATAAAACTGAAGGGGAAACATCTAGGCCCCCGTAAAGATAAACTTGTTTATGCTTAATTGAACCATAGATACTATATGCCCCGGGCGTGCGAGCAGCTGCTCCCTCCATGGCTGTGAGAATTTGACTCGCTAGATTTCCGCCGCCAGTGGCATCAAAGGCTAATGTTGCGCCAGTTTCATAAATTGCATTTGTTAAATCAGACATAAATGACTCGCTACTGCTATTGCATATATATTTTGCGCCTAAACCCCTTAGAATGCTTGCCTGCTCTTCTCGGCGAACAATATTTACAAGAGCTATTTTATCTGCTGAACAAATTTTATTTAACATTTGGCCTAAATTGGAAGCTGCAGCTGTATGTACTAGAGCTTGATGGCCTTCAAGCTTCATTGTTTCTACCATAGATAATGCTGTTAAGGGGTTCACAAAAGAAGAAGCCCCATCTTTAGCATTATTTCCATCCAAAAGAGGTAAGCATGTTATTGCGGGTATACAACAATATTCTGCATACATACTTCCACTCAGCGCTGATACTGTTTTTCCCATAAGTGCTTTTGCTTCTGGACTATTCCCAGTTACAACAACTGTGCCTGCGCCTTCATTGCCAACGGGTAAATTTTGACCAATTCTTGCTTTCATAATTCCCATGCCCTGATCTGAAATAGGTGCAGTTAATACCCTTTTTGGACCTGCACCCTCATGATAGGCATTAGCCATATTTGACCATCCAAACATCACCCCCTGGTCAGAAGGATTTATAGGACTTGCCTCAACACGAATAACGACCTCGTGGGGTTTTGGTATCGGAAAATCTTTTTGTACTAATTCCATTTTCAACTGCGCATCATTGGTTACGGTTGATATCATTTGGTGATACTTATCTGGTAAAGTCATGAATTCCCCTTATTTATAGGTTACTCATAAAGTAATATCGATAGCCGAGTAAATAGCTATAGCCCAATTGATTTATAATGCAGAGCAATATTGTTGATAACACTATAAAAGGCCGATGTTCTGAGGTCGCCTAATTCAGGCTTGTTCTCTAATATGGTTTTAATATTTACGTATGCAGTACGCATAGTATCGTCTAGACCAGCCCTTACTAAGTCAATCTCATCTGCTCCTTCAATATATTTAGATTTGAAGCGTTTATTAAATTTAAGGCCATTTTGATTTGCTAAAGCATCAATCAGGGAACGATTTTTACTTTCTTCGTTTCTTCGCTGAAGTCGACCGAACCGAATGTGGCCAATGTTTTTTACCCATTCGAAATAAGAAACCGTTACGCCGCCAGCATTTGCGTAAAGGTCGGGAATAATAAAAACACCATTATCCCTTAATATGCTATCTGCCATTGCTGTCACGGGCCCGTTTGCGGCCTCAATAATCATTTTTGCTTTGACCTTATGAGCATTTTTTATATTTATCACGCCTTCAGTAGCCGCTGGTATTAATATATCACAAGCACATTCAATTTCTTGTGGACTAGGTTTTGCAAATGTACCTTCTTTGTATTCTTTTAATGGCAGTCCGTTATGTAAATGCTGTTTCAGATCTTCGATGTTTATTCCGCTGTTATTGCTGATTGAACCACCACGTTCGATTACTTTTATTATTTTTGCACCATCTTCTTCGCTTAAGAATTTAGCAGCGTGATAGCCAACATTACCTAGGCCTTGAATAATAATTTTTTTTCCATCTAACGAACCTCTTAATTTTGCCTTTTTAATATCATCTGGGTGTCGGAAAAATTCACGTAAGGCATATTGCACTCCCCGGCCCGTAGCTTCAACACGGCCTTCAATTCCCCCTAGGTGGACAGGCTTTCCTGTTACACACGCAATATTATCAATATTTGTATTATTTAGGCGTCGAAACTCGTCCATCATCCATGCCATTTCTCGTTCCCCGGTTCCCATATCAGGGGCTGGAACATTAAGTGAGGGGTGAATAAGGTCTCTTTTTGCTAGTTCATATGTAAACCTGCGTGTTATCCGCTCTAGCTCTTCTTCATTCCAGTCTTTTGGACGGATACATAGACCTCCTTTTGAGCCACCAAACGGAACCTCCACAAGAGCTGTTTTAAATGTCATCAAGGCTGCTAAAGCTTCTACCTCATCTTGGTTCACATCCAAAGAATAACGTATACCGCCTTTGACAGGCTCAATATGCTCTGAATGGACAGCCCGATACCCAGTAAATGTGTGAACTTCACCCCTTAGCTTTACACCAAACCTAACCGTATAAGTGGCATTGCAAACCTTTATTTTTTCAATTAATTTTGGAGATATATCAGTGAAACTTGCTGCGCGACCATACATCAAGTCAACACTTTGACGAAAATTCCAGTCTCTTTTTAATGCTGCTTCCATTTCAATCTCATTGACTAAGCTATAATACTATAGGTGAAGTTTTTTTAATTATGATAACTAACTCCCGAGGAAAAAAATTTCTTATTATATCAAATTATAGAAATTTATTTTAGTTTCGTTTAGCTATTTTTCCCTGCATTTCTATCTCTGTCTTTAAGTAGTCTCAGGCGAAGGGCATTAATCTTTATGAACCCTCCAGCATCCGCTTGATTATAAACTTCGTCTTCTTCAAAAGTCACATGTTCCTGTGAATAAAGAGAATAAGGGGAACTACGCCCTACGACTGTAGCATTTCCTTTGTATAGCTTAAGTCGAACAGTCCCAGTCACCATTTCCTGAGATTTATCGATAGCCGCTTGAAGCATCTCACGCTCGGGTGAAAACCAATAACCATTATATATCAATTCAGCATATTTTGGCATAAGCTCATCTTTTAAGTGCATGGCGCCCTTGTCTAACGTAATTTGTTCTATCCCACGGTGAGCCATAAGCAATATTGCACCACCAGGAGTTTCATAGATGCCTCTTGATTTCATACCCACAAATCTATTTTCAAGTAGATCAAGACGTCCAACTCCATTTTTGCCACCGAGCTCATTTAATTGTGTTAGCATTTCTGCAGGAGAAAAATCTTCACCGTTTAAAGACACTGCATCACCACGTTCAAAACCAACTTCGATGTAGGTTGGTGTGTCCGGGGCATTTTCTGGTGAAACAGTTCGCTGATAGACAAACTCAGGTGCCTCAACAGATGGGTCTTCTAAAGCTTTTCCTTCAGATGACGTGTGAAGCAAGTTGGCATCTACAGAAAAAGGTGCCTCGCCCCTTTTATCTGTTGCAATTTCTATTCCATGAGTTTCAGCATATTTTATTAGCTTTGTCCTAGAATTGAGATCCCACTCTCTCCATGGTGCAATGACTTTTATTTCTGGATCTAGCGCATAATAACCTAATTCAAACCGAACTTGATCATTCCCTTTACCTGTGGCGCCATGACAAACAGCATCAGCCCCAACTTGATGGGCTATCTCAATTTGTCGCTTTGATATCAATGGCCGTGCTATTGAAGTGCCTAATAAATATAGGCCCTCATAGAGTGCATTCGCTCTAAACATAGGGTATACATAATCTCTAACAAATTCTTCTCTTAAATCGTCAATAAAAATTTCTTTTACGCCCTGTGCCTGAGCCTTTCTTCTGGCAGGCTCAAGTTCTTCGCCCTGCCCTAAATCTGCTGTAAAAGTTACTACTTCATAACCTTTCTCTTCTTGTAACCATTTTAGAATAATTGAAGTGTCTAGGCCTCCGGAATAGGCTAAAACAACTTTCTTGATTTTATTCATGTGCAACTCCATTTCCAGCAGGGCTATAGCCTAATATTTATTATTAAAGCTATAAGAGTTTTATTTTTTAATAAATGGTAGCCAAAGGCTCCATATTAGACGGTCAGTATTAATTGATTGGTGACTTTCAAGTCCAAGAGTCATTTTTTTATGATACTCATCGGAAACCTTCAAGTGGGTATCAAAAACCCTATCCCAAAATGAAAAATTAAACCCATAATTTTTACTACTTTCGAATTCTCTTACTGAGTGGTGAAGCCTGTGCATGTCAGGAGTTACAATTGTCTTTCTTAATAGCCTATCAATTTTTGCGGGCAGTTTTAAATTAGCATGATTGAAAATTGCTGAACTACTTAAAACAATTTCAAAAATTAAAACCAACACGGCACTTGGACCTAAAACTATTATTACGATACTCTTGTAAAGCATTGATATATAAATTTCTAAGGGATGGAAGCGTACGGCTGTACTTGTATCTAGCTCTCTATCTGAATGATGCACTTTATGAATTTGCCATAAGATAGGTATTTTGTGACTTAGAACATGTTGGATATAGATCGAAAAATCTAATAATAAGAAAACCAAGGCCCCCTCAATAAAAACTGGCCACTCTATGTTATTAAAAAGGCCAAAATTGTTACCTGACACTAAAACCGCAATTAACACAGCACTTAACGGAAGCATAAGTTGCAATAAAACCTGACTTATTATTGATATGGAAAAATTTGTTTTCCACCTTTCTTTTGTGTTACCACCCGGTCTTCGCCGCGGATAAAAGTTTTCTAGTAATGCAAAAAATACCAAAACAAACAGAAACAAACTAATACGTATTATAGGCGTATCCATATCAACAACCATTCATTGCTGCTGCGGCACGTATGGACCTTAATTCTTCTCTTACTTCCAGATCAATTGGTGTGAGCCCGTTTCCTATAGTCCTGTCGTCTTCTTGCCTTTTATTAGTTCTCCCCCATTCGTTAATATCATCATCATTAAATAGTTTATATTGAGATATGTTATCTGAGTAAGCACGAGTGAGATCAGATAAATTTTCACATGTTAACTCAAGGTATTTTTCAGGGTTTGGAGCGGTTACGCATGCAGTTAAGTAAACGCTTAGAATAAAAGTAATACAACGCATAATTGACCTTAGACATTAATAACAATTCAAGTTATCATAATTTTGTAAAAAATCACAATATTAATGCGTAGTTAAAAAAAGTAGTGAACATGACTCTAAATAATTCACAGTCGAAAAAAAATATTTGCTTAATTACTGGCGCCTCTGCGGGCATTGGAAAGGCTATTGCTATTGTGTATGCTGAGATGGGGTGGGACCTTATATTAACGGCCCGGCGCACTAAGCCGATGATCGAATTAGCGGAAGAATTAGAAAGAAAATACGGTACAATAAGTCATATATTTGAGGTAGATTTTTTCGAAAAGAGTGCCACACAAAAATTATTTAAAAATATAAAGGCAAAGAACCTTAAAGTCTCAGGCCTCGTAAATAATGCGGGTTACGGCCATCCAGGTGTTTTTCTCGATAGTGGTTGGAAAGATCATGAAAAGTTCATTCAGCTGATGATGACCGCGCCTTGTGAACTTGTGAGGATGCTGGCCCCCGAAATGGTGGATAATGAATTTGGGCGGATCATAAACGTTGCTTCATTGGCGGGACATATGCCGGGCTCTAAGGGACACACACTATATGCAGGAGTTAAGAGCTTTTTGATTAAATTTTCTGAAAGTTTAAATGCGGAGTTGAGCGACAGTGGGGTTAATGTGTCTGCTTTGTGTCCCGGTTTTACGTTGACTGAGTTTCATGATGTTAATGGCACAAGAGAGGGAATAAATAAACTGCCTTCATTTATGCTTATGGATGCCGACACTTGTGCGCGTTTAGGCGTAAAGGCATGTGAAAATAATCATGCTGTATACGTAAGCGGAAAAGTAAATAAATTTATTTCAGTATTGGGCAGGGTTTTACCTAACAAGCTAGCACAAAAACTTATGTCAAAAAATTCACAGCGTTATCGTAAGATTAATTAATTATGCTAGAAAAAAAAATGTCAGATGAAAGATTATATTTAGCTTTAGATCTGCCCGATGTTGATGAGGCCAGAGGTTTAGTTAAACTGCTCGGTGATCATATAGAAAGCTATAAAATTGGCCTGCAGCTTCTTGCGGTTGGGGGTGTAGAGCTTGGCCAAGAGCTAAAAGCCATGGGGAAAAACATATTTTATGATTATAAGTTTCACGATATAGGGGCAACCGTTGAAAAGGCAACTAGATCGATATGCTCACTTGATGCCAATTTACTTACAGTTCATGCCAGACCTGAGGTTATGAAGTCAGCTGTATTAGGTAGAGAGAGTAGCGACCTTAAGATCCTTGCAGTTACTGTATTAACTTCATTAAACAAGAAGTCTTTAGAAAAGATTGGATACCACCAAAATGCAGAAGAACTTGTTTTACGACGAGTTGACCAAGCTTTAGAGTGTGGGGTTGACGGCGTGGTTGCTAGCCCACTTGAGGTCTCAGCAATAAAGAAATTAGTTCCAGAGGACTTTTTGATTGTCACACCTGGTATAAGAATGCTGAACGACAATAAAGATGACCAGAAAAGAGTTTCAACCCCCGGCGCCTCTCTAGCCTCGGGTGCCTCACATTTAGTTGTTGGCCGTTCAATTACTAAGGCCGTAGACCCGAGAAAAGCAGCGATAGAGGTTATTCGTGATATGAGAATTAATCAGTGAGACATTTATAATGTAAGGGACATATACCGTGTGTCTGCCATTGGGTTTGCGTAATAGCTATCCGTGTCCTTAAATTTTAGGTCCTCATAAATTGAATTAGCATGCTTTAGGCCTTTATTTGTATCGAGGTACATTTTCTTATAACCTATTTTTTTTGCATCCTTGATAGCTCTAATTACTAAACTCTCCCCAATTTTATGCCCTCTACCAAAAGGCCTGCAGTATAAGCGCTTTAATTCACAAGCATTGTCCGACAACTGCTTTAAGGCGCATGCAGCCACAGGGTTATTATTTAATTTGGCTAACAATAGCGTTTTGTAAACCGAAGGGAAGTTTGAAAATTCTTCTGTTGTATTTTGGAAATCAAGTGAATGGTCAAGATAGCCTTCTATAAAATTTATATAATCTAGAAATATTGATCTCACCATGCTTATATCTTCTGGTGTCTTAGCTTTAATTATCTGAATATTTTGCACTATATAACTTTATCAGAAATTGTACTGCGAACAAGTTTCTATATCATTAAATATTTTTGATAAGCCACCTTAGTGTGCCTTATTATTTACTTGACGTTAACGTTAACGTTAATTAAGTCGCTCCTGTGGGTAATCATTCAGAAAATATCACTCAAAACTACAAGTGGGGCATTCGAGAGTTTGCTGAAAGCTTTAACGTGACACCACGAACAATACGTTTTTATGAAGATAAAGGGCTTTTAAAACCCTCGAGAAATTCAGGTGCTAGGATATTTGACCATGAAGATTACGTTAGGTTTGAAAGAATAATGCGAGCTAAAAGGATTGGTTTCAGACTAGACGATATCAAAGAAGTTCTTGATGTAACCGATGGAGAAATTACAGGCCGTTCTGAACTGCTAAAACGGAAGAATAATTTTGAAAAAGCAATAAGCTCATTAAAGCGCCGAAGAAAAGATATTGATGTTATAACAAACGATCTAAAAGACATTTGTTCAGTTATTACAAAAAATATTGAAAGTTCATACGATAGTAATGGGGTTTTCGACCTCGCTGCAGCATATGAGGCTCGATTTAAAGAAACAATGGCCGACGATTACTCGGTTGAAAATAATAATAAAAAGGAAATATAAATGCCTACATATAATGCGCCCGTTCGTGACATGAAATTTATTATGCAAGAAATGTTGAATGTTGGCGATCTAACAAAATATGAAAAATTTTCTGAAGCCGATACAGAAACCTTAGATGCTATTATTGATCATGGGGCTAAGTTTTCCTCAGAAATATTAACCCCTTTAAATGTAATTGGTGATAAAGAGGGCTGTACGCGTCATAGCGATGGTTCTGTAACAACACCTACAGGGTTTAAAGAGGCATATGCCCAAATGGTAGAAAATGGGATGCTGGGCCTGTCAGCTAACCCTGAGTATGGCGGCATGGGAATGCCGGGAATTTGGAGCATAGCAGCCGGAGAAATGCAATCTGCAGCAAATACAGCTTTCTCTATGTACCCAGGGCTTACGAATGGAGCGGCAAAAGCTATTGAAATTGGGGGAACTGAAGAACAAAAGAAAACCTTTCTTCCAAAAATGGTATCTGGTCAGTGGACCGGTACAATGAATCTGACCGAACCCCATTGTGGTACGGACCTTGGATTGTTAAAAACTAAAGCAGTACCGCAAACAGATGGATCTTATAAAATAACAGGACAAAAAATATTTATCTCAGCGGGTGAACACGACATGTCTGAAAATATTATTCATCTCTGTCTAGCACGTATTGAGGGTGCTCCAGAGGGTGTAAAGGGCATCTCTTTATTTATAGTTCCAAAATTTAAATTAGATGAAAAGGGTGAGGTGGGTCCTAAAAATGCAGTTTCATGTGGTGCTATTGAACACAAAATGGGTATCAATGGAAATGCTACTTGCGTCATGAATTACGATGAGGCGGATGGTTATCTTGTGGGCGAGGCAGACAAGGGCCTACGTGTTATGTTTGTGATGATGAATCGTGCTCGACTAGATGTAGGAATGCAAGGGCTTGCTCAGTCAGATGTAGCCTATCAGAACGCAGTGGCCTATGCCAAAGACAGGGCGCAAGGTCGGTCGTTAACGGGACCAAAGAATACGGATGGACCTGCAGATCCTATAATAGTTCACCCTGACGTACGAAGAATGTTGATGGAAACAAAGGCCTTTAACGAAGGGGCTAGAGCACTGATATACTGGTCTGCTTTGATGGAAGACTTAGAAACTGTTCATCCGGATGAAAAATTTAGAGAAAAAGCTGATGACTATTTAGGTCTCCTTACTCCCGTGATTAAAGGTTACTTAACAGATAAAGCCTTAGCCACTACCATTGACTGCCAGCAAATATTTGGAGGGCACGGTTTTATTGAAGAATGGGGGATGAGCCAATTCGTCAGGGACACTAGAATTACTCTTATTTATGAGGGAGCTAATGGTATCCAAGCATTAGATTTAGTTGGACGTAAACTGGCAAAAAATGGCGGTAGAGCATTAATGACTCTAAACGCTGAGATGGATGATTTTTTAAGTGAGAATTCTGAAAATGAGACCTTATCAGAATTTATGGAGGGACTAAAGAAAGCAAAAGATAGTCTTTCAAATGCCACTATGTGGTTAATGCAAAATGGAATGCAAAACCCAGATAATGCTGGGTCTGGTTCTGTTGATTATATGCATATGATGGGCCTTACTACGCTTGCATATATGTGGGCTAAGATGGCGGTTGTGGCGCAATCAAAAATTGATGGCGGTTCAAATGATGAGTTTTATTCTAATAAGATAATTACCGGCCGGTATTTTATTCTGCGGATGCTGCCAATGCTGGATGCCCACTTTGCAAAAATAAAAACAGGCGCAGAGCCTATAATGGCACTTAAAGCGAGCGCATTTTAAAGAAAGGAAAATTATGTCTGTATTAGATTTTAAAAACCCTGATTGGTATGCTGAAGAAGACATTAATATGTTCAGGGATGCTGTTCATAAGTTTTATGCCAAAGAAATGGCACCTCATTCTGAAGAGTTTAGGAAGAATAAAAAAGTAGATCGCAAGTACTGGAATATGGCAGGTGACATGGGACTTCTGAATTGCGCTATTCCCGAGGAGTATGGCGGGGGTGGAGGAGATTACCGCCACGAAATGATCATTCAAGAAGAGTTGATCAAGGCAAACGTTGATGGTTTTGGTCTTTCTTTGCATAATGCCATAGTTGCGCCCTACATCCTTCACTATGGGACAGAAGAGCAAAAGCAAAAATGGTTACCAAAGATGGCAACAGGTGAACTTGTCGGCGCTATCGCAATGTCTGAACCTGGTACCGGGTCTGACCTCCAAAATGTTAAAACTAATGCTAAAAAAGATGGAAATGGGTGGGTTATAAACGGCTCTAAAACATTCATCACCAATGGTGGCACTGCTAATCTAATTGTTGTTGTGGCCGATACTGGGGGGGAAGGTAAGTTTTCTAAGTCTTTATTTGTGATTGAAACTGATGACCTCGAGGGCTTTCGGAGGGGGCGTATATTAGACAAAGTAGGTATGGATGCCCAAGATACCGCCGAACTCTTTTTTGATGATATGAAAGTTCCTGCTGATAGCTTGTTAGGTTCGGAAACAGGGCACGGATTTATACAATTAATGAAAGAGCTCCCTCAAGAAAGATTAAATATTGCCATTCAAGGTGTTGCACAAATGGAAGCCGCATTGGAAATGACGGTTGAATATGTTAAAGAACGCAAAGCCTTTGGTAAGCCGGTTATATCCTTTCAGAACACACAGTTTGAGTTGGCTGAATGTAAAACTATAGTACAGATAGCTAAAACGTTTGTTTATGACTGCGCCGCTAAGCACCTGCGGGGAGAACTTGATACAGTCACTGCTTCAATGGCAAAATACTGGGTAACAGATAAGGAGTGTGAGGTAATAGACCGTTGTCTACAACTCCATGGTGGCTATGGTTTTATGAATGAATACCGAATAGGCCGTATGTATAGAGATAGTCGTGTTCAGAGAATTTATGGCGGTACAAATGAAATCATGAAAATGGTGATTGCTCGAAGTCTTTGATAAGGCCCAAATAAAAATTAATAAGATATTTAGGAGACTACCATGGTAGATGCATACATATTCGACGCAGTTAGAAGCCCGCGAGGAAAAGGAAAAAAAAGTGGCAGCTTGCACGAGATTACTGCTTTATCTTTATTAACGCAGCAGCTTGAAGCTATAAAAAATCGCAACAATCTCGATACCTCGAAGGTTGATGATATAATTATGGGTTGTGTATCGCCTGTGGCAGGCCAGGGCGCTGATATAGCGCGTTCAGCTGCAATAACTGCTAATTACAATCAAACAGCGGCAGGCGTTACAGTTAACAGGTTCTGTGCTTCTGGATTGGAAGCTGTGAATATGGCGGCTTCTAAAGTCATGGCCGGAATGGCAGATATGACAATTGGCGGCGGCGTCGAACACATGTCTAGAGTTCCAATGGGCAGTGATGGCGGTGCTATGGGCGTAGACCCTGCGATTGCTTTTGACCATCAAATAGTGCCGCAGGGGATATCTGCTGACTTAATAGCTACTAAATATGGATTTTCGCGTGATGATTGCGACTCTTATGCGGTGGAATCTCAAAAACGAGCAAAAAAAGCTTGGGATGAGGGCCGTTTTAAAAATTCAATTGTTCCAGTTAAAGACCAGCTAGGGGTTACTTTGTTATCTCATGATGAACACATGCGACCAGAAACAAATATGCAGTCATTAGGCTCTTTAAATCCATCATTTGAGGCTATGGGTAAAATCATGCCAGGTATGGATTTTGTTGCTTTGCAAAAATACCCAGAGTTGGAGTCTATAAAACATGTTCACCATGCAGGAAACAGTTCAGGAATTGTAGATGGAGCCGCAGCAGTACTTATTGGAACAAAGGAGATGGGGGAGGCCCTAGGCTTAAAAGCCAGAGCACGTATTAAAAGCTTTGCTGAAATTGGAAGCGAACCAACCATAATGTTAACGGGCCCTGAGTTTGTAGCAGCAAAGGCCCTTAAGCGTGCCGGTATGGAAGTTAATGATATCGATATATATGAATTAAATGAAGCTTTTGCCTCTGTGGTCCTACGTTTTATGCAGGCCCATAATATTGATCACAGTAAAATAAACGTAAATGGCGGCTCGATAGCAATGGGCCACCCCCTTGGCGCAACTGGAGCTATGATATTGGGAACAATGGTTGACGAGCTTGAACGTTCTGACAAAGAGACTTCATTAATTACATTGTGTGTGGGCGGCGGTATGGGCTCGGCCACAATTATAGAGCGTATTTAATTTCACAGATTTGAGTAGAGATAAAGATGAAAAATTTTAGTATAGATAAGGATGCAGACGGTATTTTAGTGGTAACATTTGATATGCCCGATCGGTCTATGAATGTCCTGAATGTTAGCTCCATGAGTGAGATTGCTGAATTAACGGAGATGATTAAATCTGATAAAAGTATCAATGGTGCGGTTATAACCTCAGGGAAGAAGGCTTTTTGCGCAGGTGCTGACCTTGAGGAGATGGGAAGCAATCTTTCTGGTGCACGTGGAGAAATGAAAAAAGACCCTGAGGGAGCTAAAGCAGAACTCTTTAAGAGTGTTTATAAGTTAAATAAGCTTTTTCGTGATTTAGAGGTTTGCGGGAAGCCCATAGCTGCTGCTTTAAATGGCCTCGCTTTAGGAGGTGGTTTTGAGTTTGTTATGGCATGTACTGGCCGTTTTATTGCCTCCGATAATAAAACTGCTAAAGTTGGTTTACCAGAGGCACTCATAGGCTTACTTCCTGGCGCAGGTGGAACTCAGAGATTGCCACGACTTGTAGGGTTGATGGCGGCGTCTGCTGTGCTTCTACAAGGTAAGCAATTATCAGCTTCTGAAGCTCATGCGATGGGTATCTTTCATGCAGCAGTACCCGGCGACCAACTGATAACTGAAGCAAAAAAATGGATTAAAGCAAACCCCAAGGCGAAACAACCTTGGGATATGGACCGCTTCAAGTTTCCGGGGGGGGCGCCTTATACAGCGCAAGGCTATCAAATGTTTGCGGGTGCTAATGCAATGGTTAGTAAAGAGAGTTTTGGGAATTACCCGGCTATGAGAAATATTATTGCATCTGTATATGAGGGCTCTCTTGTTCCGATGGATGCTGCACTTAGAATAGAAAGCCGTTATTTTTGTGACCTTATGTTAAGACCTGAGTCAGGCAATATGGTGCGTTCACTGTTCCTTTCCAAGCAAGCCTTGGAAAAAGGAGAGGCTAGGCCTGAAGGACAAATTAAAGGCGACATTAAAAAAGTAGGCGTCATAGGTGCGGGTTTTATGGGCGCCGGGGTTGCTTATGTATCTGCTATGGCAGGTATTGAGGTGGTTTTGATAGACCGTGATCAAGAAAGTGCTGATAAGGGAAAGCAGTTCGCAATTAATGAACAAGCGAAAAGAGTAAAGCGTAAAAAAACAACAGAAGAAAAGGCGCTTATTATAACTGACCGCATTTCTGCTACAACTGATTACTCTAAGCTTAGTGGTGTAGATTTAGTTGTTGAAGCTGTTTTTGAAAATTCAGAGCTAAAGGCTGAAATTACAAAAAAGGTCGAACAATTTATCGACCAGACAGCGGTATTTGGATCAAACACATCAACAATCCCTATCACCGACCTCGCAACAGCATCGGTACGCCCCGATAATTTTATAGGTATCCATTTTTTCAGTCCTGTTCACAAAATGATGCTTGTGGAAATTATTAAAGGTAAAAACACTAGTGATTATGCCATCTCGCGGGCAATAGACTTTGTCTCTAAAATTAGAAAGGTACCTATTGTAGTTGAAGATACCAGAGGTTTCTATGCCAATAGGTGTGTAATGAGGTATATACAGGAAGGGTTTAATATGCTGTCTGAGGGCGTAAAACCTGCGTTAATAGAAAATGCTGCTAAAATGGCGGGCATGCCAGTTGGCCCACTATCCTTACAGGATGAAGTGGCAATAGATCTTGCTCATAAAGTGATGTTGCAAAGTCAGCACGATCTAGGAAGCCAATATGTTGAAGGAAAAGGAGATGCCATTGTGAAGACAATGTATGAGGCCGAACGTTTTGGTCGCAAAAATGGCAAAGGATTTTATGTATATGAAGGCCGTGAAAAGCACCTTTGGGATGAATTGGATCAATTCGCACTAGATGGTATTTTACGACAACAGCCAGATGTACAGGATGTAAAGGACAGATTGATGTATGCCCAAGCGATTGAAGCAGCCCGAACTATGGCCGAGGGAATAGTTCATGACCCACGTGAAGCTGATTTAGGCTCTATTTTTGGCTGGGGGTTTGCCCCTTTTACTGGTGGTGCAATTAGCTTTATAGACACTATAGGCGCTAGAGCTTTTGTTGCTAGGTCAGATGAGCTACTTGAAGCATACGGACCACAATATGAGGTTCCTCCACTACTTCGAGAAATGTCAAAAACAGATGAGACTTTTTATAATAAGTTTAGCCGATAATTCACTTGTGAAAATTTATTTAACTTTATTTAAAATTAAGAGAGAGAATTAATGTCAAATGTTACGATCAATATAAAACAAGGCATTGCAATAATTACCATTGATGATGGTAAGGCTAATGCTTTAGGCTCTTTAGTCTGGGCAGACTTAAACTCTGCAATGGATAAAGCTGAGGCGGAAGACGCCATTGTAATTATAACTGGACGAGAAGGAGTAATGTCTGGCGGCTTTGATTTAAAAGAAATGGGCGATGGGCCTCAGGATGCTTTGGAGCTCACGTCTAAGGGTTCTAAGTTTGCGCGACGGATAATGTCATTTCCACGGCCAGTTATAATGGCAGCTTCCGGACATACAATCGCGATGGGTGCTTTTCTTGCCCTTGCTTGCGACTATTCAATGATAAAGGATGGGGGTTACAAGGTAGGCCTTAATGAAACTCTCATCGGCATGACGATGCATAATTTTGGCATTGAGATGGGAAGGTATCACTTGTCAAAGCCTTACTTTAATCGCTGCGTTATAAATGGTGAAATTTTTGGTCCTGAAGCCTCCGTCGATGCAGGGTTTTTTGATAAAGTTGTTCCTGCCGATGAATGGGAGTCTTCTATCCCTATGGCTGCTAAATTGTTTAGCCAAGTAAACACTAAAGCATTTCGTGAGACTAAGCTTCGTAGTCGTAAAGAGATATTTAGAACTCTTGATACAGCAATTTTAGATGACCTTGACCCTGAAAAAGTTCACGCAATGTGAGGTAATTGGATTTTGCAACCAGACCCAACACGTAAAAATTATTTATTACGGGATGGTGAAATGTCAGCTGTTCACTTCGGCTTTGTTTCAAACCCTATTAAATTAGTTATGCTTAACGCGAATGGTTTTAATGCTTATAGCTATAAATCAATACTCACGCCTTTAGGGTTTCATTCAGTCGCGCTTGATATGCGAGGTCATGGTATGAGCAACCTACCAATAAATATAGACACTTTAAAAGATTGGAATATTTTTCGTGACGATGTAGTTGAATTTTTTGATCGCTATATAAAGAGCCCAGTAATACTTGCGGGCCATAGTTATGGGGCAGTCACGGGCATACTTGCCATGCCTGAAATAAAAAATAAGGTTAGCGGTTTTGTTGGTTTTGACCCTGTTTTATTGCGTTGGCCAATAAGATATCTCAGTCATTTTTCGTGGTTCAGAGACATAACCAAGCAGAAGCTTGCAATAGCAAGACATGCTGGGCGACGAAAGTTTGAGTTTGATAATTTTGAGACGGCTTTTAACAGGTATAAAGAAAGGGGTGCGTTTAGAAATTTCTCAGATGACGCATTATCAGACTACCTCACTGGAGGATTGATACCTAATGGAAAGGGACTCAAGCTATCGTGCGAACCACTTACAGAGCAGGCAATATTTGTTGCGCAAGCCCACAATGTTTTTAAATCTATAAAGTATTTACCAAAAAATAATTCCAACGTTATATTTGCCGGGAAAGGAGGCTCTGTTAGCTTTAAATCTGGTAGACACGCGTTTAAGCGAGAGTTAGGCCAGCCTAGTGTATCTTTTGATTTAAACTTAGATCATATGTTCCCCATTAATAAGCCAGAATTCGCAATTGATAATTTGCGCAAAGCATTGAGCAGGGCAGCCTTAAACTTTTAACCCAAGAACTATATTATTTTGCAATTCTGCAACTTGATCATCACTTGCTTTTACTAATTTACGGGTTTCTAAATCAAAAAGACACCCTGCCCCAATCATAGAGAAAATACATTTTCCAGTCACTGAATTAAAAACATGGTGAACTAATTTGCGCGTATACTTATTACCCTCCAATAATCCAGAGTAAAGCCTATAGGCATCTCCTGCAACCTGACTTTTATGTATAAAAATTTGCGCCTCTAATAATGCACCTGAATTAGACCCGTCATTAAATGAAGAATCTTTAAATTCAGGATAGCCGTCAATCATATGCGCCAGAGTTTCTGTTATTCTACCCATTAAAGCTTGCGGCGTTACTTTCCCGCATATACCTACTTCATGGGGCTGGAAGACCCCAGATCCTATTTGTTTTGTAGATAGTTTTAAAATTTCATTTTCATGTGGATTCCACGATTTTGTCTTATATTCTATGTTCCTTAGTTTAGATATTTCTGGCTGTTCTACCTTAAATTGGTTGACGGACTGAACAAATCCAACAGGCCAAATAGTAGCTCTTTCAGTTTCTAAGTGAATATGTTCAAGGTGTTCTACTATAGTAGCGGCAATTTTGCCGTCCCTGTGAAACATCATATGGCAAATAGTTGCTGTTTTCTCTGAGATTTCTAGGCACCCAGTCTCGATAAATAGTGGATTGTCTGGCCTAGCTTCGCTTAGGTACTTGATATGATATTTTTTCACGATTAATGTTGTTAAGGCATTTTTTTTGAAGGCACCGTGTAGTCCGTTATGAATAAAAAACATTTGCCTAGCTTGTTGTGCTTTCGTCAAATAATGACGCATATTGAGATGACCTAGTCCATCACACTCCCATGCTGAGCATTCACCTGCCCACGTTTTCATAAAATTATCCATGGAATTTCCTTATATATTTTAGATTGTTAAATCTATCCGTTTTTTAACGGGAACATTAAAAAAATATTTATTAGGATTCATTTGTTGATAGACTTAATTAAATTGTATAAAGCGCCCTTGAAATTGATATTTTTAACCTCATATCTATCAATATACTAAAATAAGGGACTATAATGGCTGATAAAAAAGAAAATACGACTGTATCTGGAAATGTAATGTTTTATCAGAACCCACAACCACTTACAAAAGATAAGCATCAGAAGTTTGGGGTTAGTCCGATAGCAAAGCCCTTTGAGTTCATGGCTGATCAACATTTTATGCCACTTACTGCACCTGAATTTGGTGCAGCTGCAGCATCATACCCTATAATATTCGCAGGTGAAGAGCGTAATCCTTTGGCTGTAATGGGCGTAAGAACGGGTGAGAATCTATTTGTGAATGATGGTGAGTTTGAGCAAGATTTTTATTTACCAGCTTTTGCTCGCCGTTTTCCCTTTGTATTAGCTAACGATAAGCCAAATGGTCGTTTTGTAGTATGTGTTGATGAGGGCGCAAAGTGCGTTACCAGCAAGAAACCCCAGCAAAAATTTTTTGATGGTGACGATACATCCGCCTTCACGAAAGAAGCTTTTCAGTTTTTACAAAATTTTGAGCGTGACAGACAAGCAACTGAACGTATGATTGGAGTATTCAAGGAGCTAGATTTATTCGAACAGAAAGAAATGAACTTTCAGGGGCAGAATGCTGATGGCACGCCTGCAGAGCAACAAAGAATTGCAGACTACTATGCGATCACTGAGGATAAATTAAAGGGTCTTTCTGCTGAAAAACTGAAAGAGTTTACTGACAACGGTTACTTAGCTGTAGCTCATTCACACATGGTTTCACTTGGTAACTGGCAACGACTTGTAAACAAAACTTTGAGACGTGTTAATGATGCAGCGGCGGCTGAAAAAAAATAACAATCCTTGAATTATGAAGAAAACCCACTTTATTGTGGGTTTTTTTATACAATAATTTATAACACCAGTACTTCCTTCATTATAAATACTTATGTTTCGCAGTTTAACATATGCTATGAATGTTTATAGATTTATAAGTAATATATAATTATGCAGATACCCAGAAAGGAGAGATTATGCGAACAATTATTTTATCCTTAGTTATGATGCTTGTTTCTTTCCCTGTACTGGCGGCTCAATCTCTTCCCGTCGATACAGGCAGGGCTACCGCTACTCTGATAAGTAGCCATGATAGCGTTTTGCCGGGCCAAAAATTTTATATCGCACTTCAAACTAAACTTGACAGGAACTGGCATACATATTGGCAAAACCCAGGCGATAGCGGAGAGCCTGTCTATATAGATTGGACTTTATCTGCAGGGATTGAGGCTGGAGCAATCAATTGGCCCCCCCCCAAAGTTATTCAAACAGGCCCAATAGTAAATTATGGGTTTGAGGACTCACCAATATTCCCTGTCCAGTTTTCTGTAGAAAAGGACGTAGAACCGGGATCAATTGTTACAATAATTGCAAATTTTAGTTACCTTGTATGTAAGGACATTTGTATTCCTGAAAATGGCAGTGCAAGCTTGTCAATTGCCATTGGCCCACCGATGGAGGATTCGCTGCAAAAAACAAAAATTGATTTTGCGCTTAATAAAGTTCCTAAAAAAGGGGGTATAGAGAGCACGGTGGAAATCACTGGCGAAACTATAACAGCAGAGTTTAAAAATTTTCCCTTTGGGAATATCACCGAACTTTATTTTTTTCCATATGAAAATGGACATTTTAAAAACATTAGTACGAAAGCTTCAAGAAATAATCGTGATAGATTAAAGTTAGAATTAATACCCGACCTACGGAGCAAGGAAATTTTTTCTAATAATGTGAGAGGCGTACTTTCCTATAAAATTAACGGAATACCCAACAGTGAAGTTATTGATTTATCTACGAGTAAATTAATATCAAAACAAAAAAACCTACTCAAAAAAAACTCCTCTAATTTGTCTTTCATGAGTGCTTTATTAGGTGCGTTTATAGGAGGAATTATATTGAACTTTATGCCTTGTGTTTTTCCCATAATATCAATGAAAGCCTTTTCAATAGCAAAATTAGTAAGTGAAAATAAATCAGCTATCAAACGTGATGCATTTTTATATTCAGCAGGAATAATGACCACATTCTTGCTCTTTGCCATTGTAATAATTTTACTGAAATTAGGTGGAGCTGAAATTGGATGGGGCTTTCATCTTCAGTCGCCTAGGGTGGTTTCTACCTTATCGATAATACTCTTTTTGGCGGGATTAAGTTTATTAGGTGTTTTTGAAACGGGTTCCATATTTCAAAACTTCAGTAGTAGATTAATGGAAAAGTATAAAATGACTAATTCATTTTTTACAGGTGCGTTTGCAGTTGTGGTTGCGACCCCATGTACTGCACCATTAATGGCCGGAGCTCTTGGGTATGCTTTTGTATCCACAGGTTCGATTACAATAACCATACTCTTGTCTTTAGGCGCTGGATTTGCATCACCCTTCTTGTTGTTAGCATGTTTTCCAAATGTAATTTCTAAATTACCAAAACCAGGCGTTTGGATGAAATATTTTAAGGAGGCATTATCATTTCCTATGTTTGCTGCCTCAATATGGCTGATATGGGTTCTTGATCAACAAGTAGGTCCAGACGGCGTAGCCAAGGTATTGGTATCTTTTCTGTTCTTTGTTATAGCAATTTGGTTTGTAAAGAATGATATATCAGCTAGGAAGTTATTAGCACCACCTTTTCTAATAGTAGCATTAATATTACCTTGGTACGGAGATTATAATGCAGAAGATAATAACACACTATACGGGTCATATGCAGAGGAGTGGTCTTCAGAAAAAGTTTTGGAGCTAAACAATGAAGGAAAAAACGTATTTGTAAATTTCACGGCAGCATGGTGTGTTACCTGTAAGTACAATGAAAAAGTAGTGTTAAATGACCCTAGAGTAAAAAAGTTATTTAAAGATACTGACACAATATTTCTAACAGCAGACTGGACAAATAAGAACTCTAATATTGCAAAAGAGTTAAGAGTGCATGGACGGGCAGGGGTGCCTTTATATTTAGTATATAACGACACCTCGATTACGCCATTAATACTTCCACAAACATTAAGTTATAAGATTATCAAAAACGCTATCGTCAAATAGCGCATAAAAAATTAATATGAGATTAGACTATGGGTATTGATTCTGAGCACAGCAAGCAAAAGTATAAGAAGCTTGAAGTATTAGCTCAAACTAATTTAAAAATAACTGATTTGATGAAAACAGAACCAAACCGCATTGAAAACTTCGTAATGCGAGAGGGTCCATTAAGAGCTGATTTTTCTAAACAACGTGTGAGTGAAAGAACTTTGAATGCACTTAAAGAGTATGCTGCATCATGTGGCCTTGAGGAATATCGTGCTAAATTATTTAGTGGTGAGAAAATAAATAACTCTGAGGGCCGTGCCGTTCTCCACATGGCCTTGAGGGGTATTGGTGGGTCAAAAAGCGTGCAAGAAGATGTTAAAGCTATGCGACACCGGATGAAAATTTTTTCTAATAAAATCAGAAGCGATGGAAAGTACAAAGCTATAGTTCACATTGGAATTGGAGGTTCTGACCTTGGTCCACGTTTAGTGGCGGATGCCTTTAGTGCAAATGCAGAAATGAAACTTGATTTGCGGTTTGCAGAAAATATTGATGGTGCCTCAATCAACGATGCTTTAGATGGCCTGAGCCCTGAGAGCACTTTAATTATTGTAGTTTCTAAGTCTTTCACAACTCAGGAAACCCGTATGAATGCCGAAGCTGCCTATAATTGGCTAGAGACTGACCTTGGAACCAATGCTGGGGAAAACTTTATTGCAGTTACTGCAAATCGACAGGGTGCTATCGACTTTATGATCCCTGAAGAGCAAATTTTTGATTTCTGGGATTGGGTTGGCGGGCGTTATTCTGTTTGGAGCTCAGTTGGTCTATCTTTACAGATTGCATTTGGCCCTTCTCTTTTTGATGAGTTCTTGAAAGGGGCATCTAAAATGGATTTACATTTTCGTGATCAGCCTTTGCACGAGAACCTACCTGTTTTGATGGCAATTGTAGGTGTTTGGAATCGAAATTTTTTAAACTATAGTTCCCTCGCTGTAATTCCATACTCTAGAAACATACGAAAATTTTCTGCATTTTTACAGCAGCTTGAAATGGAGTCTAATGGAAAATATATAAACCGCGAAGGAGCTCCCGCAGGTATAACTTGTCCTATCATATGGGGTGATGAAGGCACAAATGGGCAACATGCTTTCTTCCAATGGCTTCACCAAGGAACCCCAGGAGCTCCAGTTGATTTTATTGCTGTTTTAAAAGATTCTAGTGGAAGACCTGAGCATCATGCTGCTTTATTAGCAAACTGCTTTGCTCAATCAGAAGCCTTAATGATAGGTAAGCCAACAGATCAGGTACTCAGAGAAATGGGTGGCGATGATAATATAAGTGTTATTGCTCGGCAAAAAACATTTCCAGGCAACCGTCCATCTACGACAATTACTTTAGATGATCTTACGCCCTTTTCTCTTGGGCATTTAATTGCGCTTTATGAGCACAAAGTTTTCGTTCAGGGAGTAATGTGGAATGTAAATAGTTTTGACCAATGGGGTGTGGAACTAGGCAAGATACTTGCCTCTAAAATATTAATAGAAATGCAAACTGGCACAAAAGGTAAGCACGACATTAGCACATCAAAGCTAATCGAGCTTTTTATAAACAGCACTAAAGAGAGCTAGTTTAAGAATTAAGATTTTTTCTTTTTGGGAGCTCTGAAAAATTACCTTGTCTTTTTTGCTTTTTAGAGATCATTGCCTCTTCCATCTCAGATGGTGCTAGCATGGACATGTTCCAAACAGCTATATTATCCAATGTATCCATTGTGTTGTGATCACGTGAATAAGTTATAATCCGTTTGCAACCGTAAACTGCTAGTGGGGGTTTGGATGCTATTTCTTTTGCTACGGCCATAACTGAATTAATCATGTCTTCTTTATTTTCATAGACTTTATTGAATAGACCCCTCTCTTTACATTCAACTGCAGGCATTTGACGGCCCGTATATGCTAGTTCACGTACTACACCTTCGGGCATGTGATTTAGTATGCGAGGAAAAGTACCAACATCTGCAGTCATACCAACATTTATTTCAAATATTGTTATAAAGCTATCACTTGTGCCATAACGCATATCACAGGCCGTTATAAGGTCTACCCCGCCTCCGTAACACCCTCCTTGTATTGCTGCGATTACAGGTATTCTGCATTGTTCAATTGCTGTGAAACTATTTTGTAGGGGTAATACGCTATTATTGTAAAAATCTACTCCGTAGTGAGGCTGGTTTTTATCACTACTGCCTCCGATATCGTTAACAAACATCCCAATATCTATTCCTGCAGAAAATACTGGTCCTGTAGATGATATAACTATTACTCTTGCTTTAGAATTATCATCGATATCGTGTATAATTTTTGGTAATTCTACCCAAAAATCCTTAATCATTGCATTACGTTTTTCAGGCCGATTCAGTATGATATGGGCAACATGATCTTTTATAGAAACTTCAAAACACTTATACTTCACTTCAGAGCCCTTATTTAAATTTAAATTTTATTGGCGAGGATTCATTTTCCAATTAGAATACGCCTTTGTTGTCACAGGAAATTAATAATTGACCCTCTAAACCTGCTCGTCTGTGTTTATGGATTTTTCGATACTCATCAGAGCTAACAGTCTCAATCATTATTTCAGCACTTGGGTATTTGAATATACCAATTGCGTCCCACTCTCCTTCCCCTTGCCCAATGAGCCAAGAGTTCATATTTCCACCCCATGTTCCCCCTCCTTCAATTCCTTTATCTTTAACAAGTTGAGAGAAAGCAGATGCATATCGCGCATATGCTTCACGGCCAGATACCTCTTCCCCATTCTTATAGGTTGCTTTATCTTTAAACTTTAGAAGATTTAGCATATAAACAGGCTCTCCAGCTTTTTTATCTGATAGAAACTTTTTAATCTGCTCGGGCGTTGGCTCTATAGCGTTAAGAGTTGTCATTATAAATACCCTGGATGTTCCATGACGTTTGATGCAGATTTATTAACCCATTCGCTGGGTATGAAAAAATCGGCTGCCAAAGGCCCGTTATAGCCGGGTTGATTATATTTGTTAAAATTAGTTTCACCTGATTCAGCTAATACGAATTCATCTATAAGAAACTGTCCTGTAATCTCATTTGCTGGCTTAGTAACCAATTCGTACATTGCATCTGCCATAATAGTAGGAAGCCTACTCATTTTTGCCATGCTATCCCCTCCTAATATATTTCTTACAGCTGCAGTATCTATAGAGGTCATGGGCCATAGGGAGTTCACTGCAATGCCATCTTTCCGAAACTCTTCTGCCATTCCTAATGTGCACATACTCATTCCATATTTAGCCATTGTATAGGCTGTATGGTTCCTGAACCAACGCTTATCCATATCCAAGGGGGGCGCTATGTTAACTATATGCGGATTTTCAGCTTTTTTTAAATGGGGATGACATTTTTGGCTCAACATAAATGTACCTCGTGCATTCACCTCATTCATTAAGTCGTAACGTTTCATCGGAGTTAATGTAGTTGGGGTTGGCGAAACAGCACTTGCATTATTTATGCAAATATCAACGCCTCCGAATTGCTTTACGCAAGAGCTTATTGCATTATCTACTGCTTCCTCATTTCGTATATCACAAACTATTGGTAATGCTTTTCCTCCTAAACTCTCTATTTCTTTACTTGCTGTATATATAGTACCGCTAAGCTTAGGGTGAGGTGAAGCAGTTTTAGCTGCTATCGCTATGTTTGCACCATCAGCAGCACATTTTTTTGCAATTTCAAGCCCAATGCCTCTTGAGCCACCGGACATAAATATTGTTTTACCTTGAAGTGTCATATTAATTCCTGTTTTCTTTAGCCATATCATATGCAATAAATAACGTAGTCACAAGGAAAACTAATTATGGCATTAGCAGAAGCAATATTAGTTTGCTTAACTGAACGGCCTATGAGTGGCTATGACTTAGCAAAAAACTTTGATGCGTCGATTGGATATTTTTGGAGAGCATCGCACCAACAAATATATCGTGAACTTGGTAAGCTCCGTGAAAAGGGCCTCGTCAATAGTAGAGAGGTGTCACAAGAAGGGAAGCCCAATAGAATTATCCATACCCTCACTCAAGAGGGTAAAATTTATTTACGGGCGTGGTCTAAAAAACCTGTAAATCAACCATCAATAAAAGACGATCTTATGGTGAAGTTTTATGCGCTAGAAAATATGGATATAAGTGCTCTTAAGGAGCAATTGTTAATAAGAGTGGATAAGCATAAAGATTTATTAAGTAGATATTACAGAATCAAAGAAAAGTATTATGATGGTAAAAATTTAGATCTAACTCAAAAGGGAAAACTGATAGTTCTAGAGATGGGAATTCACACTGAACTATATAATATAGAGCGTATTGAAGACAGCTTAAGTAAAATTGGAAGACTTTAATTTTTACTTTTTTGTTGCTCCCAAAGCTCTTTATACAGTCCGTTTTTTTTCAAAAGCTGTGCGTGTTCTCCTTGCTCAACTATTTTTCCTTTATCCATAACTATGATTTTATCAGCATTTACTATAGTGGATAGCCGATGTGCTATAACAAGTGTAGTTCTGTTTGCTGAAACAGCCTCAAGAGCGGATTGAATACCTTCCTCAGTTACGCTGTCGAGAGCTGATGTCGCTTCATCCAGAATTAGAATGGCTGGATTCTTCAATAAAGTTCGCGCAATTGCTACCCGCTGTTTTTCCCCTCCTGAGAGTTTTAACCCTCTTTCACCTACTAACGTCTTATAACCATTGGGGAGACTTTCGATAAAATCGTGTATTTGTGCATTTTTGGCTACTGTTTCAATATCTCCCTGCGAGGCTGCAGGGTTAGCATATCCAATATTAAAGCCTATGGTATCATTGAACAAAACAGTGTCCTGCGGAACTATTCCTATAAACCTGCGAAGGCTATCAAGGGAAACCTTTTTTATATCATGTCCGTTAATATGTACTGACCCTGCTTCTATGTCGTAAAACCTGAATAATATTCGCGATAGTGTAGACTTACCTGCACCAGTAGGCCCTACAACTGCCACTGTATCCCCTCGTTTTATTGTGAAAGAAACATCTTTTAGTATAGACCGTTCACTTTCATAACGAAAGTATACTTTAGAAAAATTAATATCCGCTTGGTCACCATGAAGTTTTTCTGCGTCAGGACTATCCTGTATTTCTGGCTGTAGGTCCAATAAGGCGAACATCTTTTCCATATCAGTGAGAGCCTGTTTAATTTCCCTGTAAGCAAAACCAAGTATATTCAGAGGCCTATAGACCTGCATCATCACTAAAGTGATTGTAAGAATATCGCCTGTTGTCATTTCGCCGGTAAGAGTCCTTTGGGCAGCTAAAAGAACCAAACCAACAAGCCCTATATTCATTAGAAAGCTTTGGCCAATATTTACAGTTGCTAATGATGTTCGTGATAATATGGCTGCTTTTTGATAGCCTTCCATAGCCTTGTCATACCTTTGGGTTTCATAATGTTCGGCATTAAAATATTTTACAGTTTCATAGTTTAATAGGCTATCTATGGCTTTAGAGTTAGCCTCTGTATCTTTAGTGTTCATATCTCTTCTGAACCTAAGTCTCCATTCAGTTGTAACAATGGTAAACCAGATGTAAGTTATAACCACACTAACCGCAATTAGAGCAAATTCCCAGCTGTAGGCTATCCAGAATGCTATCCCCGCGAGGGTGAGTTGCAGAAGAGTTGGCCCTATATTAAACAACAAGAACCTAAAAAGAAAATCGATTGAACGTATTCCCCTCTCTATTACACGCGAGATGCCGCCTGTGCGTTTTTCTAGATGATAACGAAGTGAGAGTTTGTGTAAGTGTGCAAAAGTCAAAGTTGCTATCGACCGTTGTGCATGTTGAGCAACTGGGGCGAATATATACTCACGTCCTTCAGATAGCATAACAGATACTAGCCTTAAGCCCCCATAGGCGAGAATAAGGATAAGAATTGAACTTCCTATTACTGCACCTAAGCCTAATTCTGTTATTTGGATCTCAATGCTATCACTTGCCTGACCCAAAAAGAATGGGGCGGCAACAATAATAAATTGGCCGGCTATCGTAGCTATTATAGCAAATAAAGTTCTTATTTTATAAGAAGGTTTACTTTGAGGCCACAAATAAGGCCACAAGCGCCCAAAACTTTTTAACTGGTAGCCGATCGTTTGTTCTTTAATTCTATTTAAATTTTTTCTTGTCATTTAGTCATTTTTTAAAATCTAAGGACGCGTTAATTTGTAAACTTAATATAAACATATTTCCTCTAATATGTCTCATATTATCTATAATTATCATAACTGAGATTCATGCGTGCAATAAAAAAAATATTACCATCTCAACCCCGTGGTATAAATAGGTTATCTCAGCCTATATTAGATCAAGACTACTGGATGATAAATCAGAAGCGGTACTTTTTTCTGGGGGCTTCTTTTGATTCCCTGACTGCTTTGCAGCTTTTGACTAAAATAAAATATATTTCCCAGGACCATGGTTTTCGTTATATTCTTACTTCTGGGATGGACCAGATTGTTAAAATTAATAAGCACCCTGACAAGCATGAAAAGATACATTCTACTTGTTGGTTGAATATCTGCAATTCTAAGACCGTAGACTTTTTGGCTAAATTATCAGGAATTCCAATTGGTCAAATAAATAGTGCTGAATTAGTCCAGCAAATTTTTGATAACGTCATTACAAAAAAAGATTCTATTAATATAATTTATTATAATTCTGATTCTATAAAGCAATTTAAATCATGTGATTTTTCGACTAGGGTGAATTATCATCAACTTAGCAATGATATTTACAGCAATAAAAAAGCGATAAATATTGCCGCTGAATTTATTCATAAAAACCAAGCTCGCTATACATTTATTTGTGCCGGATCCCCTATAAGAGAAACTATTGCTAAGCAGGTTTTAGCGATGGGAAACTGTCGTGGACTAGGTATTTGTATTGATGCCCTGCCAAAGCTGCTTTTAAAAAATAATAATAAAACAAGTAGTAAAAAGGGTAACAAAAGAAGTGGTTATATAATCGTTATTTTCCAAAGGGCTTATATGCACTATAAATACACAGCTAAATTATTATGTGTATTATGGTATTGGTTTAAAACCTCTATTGTTAGCCTTAACTAACTATTATTGATATTATTGCACTTATTGGCTAAGTTCATGAGATCAGTAGAAAGATTTTATGATAGATACAAATTCTATGCCATTTCTGGCAGATATTCCTAGGCATCAGTCACAGTTGAGGGGCAATCAAACTGCGATTTGGTTTGAGGGGAGTGAGATAACTTATGGCGCTCTTGATATACGTTCTAATAAAGTAGCAAATGGATTAATTGCACTTGGTGTCCTCCCTAATGACAGAATTGCCTATCTGGGTAAAAATACCGATTTATATTGGGAAATTTTATTTGGAGCTAATAAATGCCGAGCGACTATGGCTGCAATTAACAATAGGCTTGCTGCCCCCGAGCTAAAATTTATTTTAAGTGATAGTGATGCAGTTGCTCTATTTGTTAGCAAAGAGTATTTTGAAGTAGTTTATTCTATTATAGCAGATTGCCCAAAACTGAAAAATATTTTTATATTAGATGGTGAGCATAGTGAATGGCTTCCTTTTGAGATGTGGCGTGATAAAGAAAGCAAAAAGGATCCTTGCTTAACCCATCAAGGTAATGATGATGTTTTACAACTGTATACTTCAGGCACAACAGGGCTTCCCAAAGGGGTCCAGCTCACCAATAATAATTTTTTGAGTTTTTTTGAGCAAGCAAGAGAGCTTGATTGGGCGGCTTATGAAGTTGGTGATCCAGTTCTTGATGCAATGCCATTTTTTCATATTGCGGGAGTTAATATAGGCTTACTTAGTCTAATCCAAGGGTCAAAGGCCGTAATATTAAGGGAAATTAACCCCTATCATATATTAGATTTAATTGAGCAACAGAAGATTCGGCATGGGTTTCTTGTGCCAGCTGTAATTTTAATGCTTGTACAGATTCCAAACATAAGGAGCAGAGATTTTTCATCGTTCCATATTATGGCATATGGCGCATCTCCTATTGCAGAAAGCTTATTGTTAGAGGCTGTGGAGATATTTGGCTGTAAATTTACTCAGGTTTATGGGCTCACAGAAACAACAGGTGCTGCTACCTACATGTTACCAGATGCCCATGACCCTAAAATGGGAAAACTGCGTTCATGCGGCATACCTTATCCTAACGCTGAAATTAAATGTATAGATGGTAAGGGTGATGAAGTACCGCAGGGCGAAGTTGGTGAGATCATTATTAAGTCTAAATTTGTTATGAAGGGCTACTGGAAAAGACCAGAAGCAACTGAAAATGCTATACGTAATGGTTGGTTTTATTCAGGGGATGTCGGTTATTTTGATGCAGATGGGTATCTCTATATTCACGACAGGCTAAAAGACATGATAGTTTCTGGCGGCGAAAATGTGTACCCCGCTGAAGTTGAGAATGGTCTTTTTGGTTACCCAGGCATTACAGATGTAGCAGTGATAGGCGTGCCTAGTGAAAGATGGGGGGAGGCAGTAAAAGCTATTTTAGTATTGAGTCCAGATGCTAATTTTATAGAAAAAGATTTTATTGCATATGCTAAAACAAAGATAGCAGGGTATAAATGCCCCAAGTCAGTTGATATTGTGAATGTGCTTCCTCGTAACGCATCAGGAAAAGTACTACGCCGTCAATTACGCGAGCCTTATTGGAAGAATTCTGAGCGGCAGGTTAGCTAAATAAGGCTTACAAACTATTTAGTTCTTTTGCAGTGTTTTTAGCAATATCAGAAAATACTTTAGACCCTGCTTCATCATAAAGAGCAATTGGCGTACCTGAGTCTCCACTTTCACGTATACCTATCTCTAATGGAACAGAGCCAAGGTAGGGTATTTTCATTTTTTTTGCTTCATCCCTTGCCCCATTCTTTCCAAAAATATAGTGAACGCTATCACAATCAGGACAACTAAAAGAGGCCATATTTTCAACTATCCCTAGTATTGGTATGTTAACTTTTCGAAACATTTCTTCACCCTTTCGTGCGTCGGCCAATGCTAGATCTTGGGGGGTAGAAACTATCACAGCGCCATTAGGTTTAATATCTTGTGACAGGCCTATTTGGACATCACCGGTGCCAGGGGGCATGTCTATTATAAGGTAATCAAGTTTCCCCCAATTCACGTCCCATAGCATTTTAGAGACGGCCCCTTGAACCATCGGCCCTCTCCATATTATGGGGCCTTCATTATCTGTCAAAAACCCAATAGACATAACTTTAATATTATATTGGTGATTAGGTTTTATTAATCTTCTTCCCTCTACTTCTTCAGTTGACGCTCTTATTCCACGCATTCCCATAATTATAGGAATACTTGGTCCGTGTATGTCGGCATCTAGAAGTCCTACCTTCTTACCCTGCTTTGCCAATGCTATCGCTAAATTTACAGCCACTGTAGATTTACCAACGCCGCCCTTAGCAGAGCTGATTGCTATAACTGAACTAATCTTGCTATCACCTTGGTAGCCTTGAGGCCTTCTGGGTTTATGAGGGTTACCTTGAGGCGGTTTTTTTTCTACCTTTTTAATTTTAGGCGAAGCTTTGTGAGAGGTAAGCAAGACTAAAACTTTATCAACACCATCAATTTGGCTAAGTGCATTTTCCACTAATTTCCTTACTGGTTCAAACCCTTCAGCGAGTGCGGGCTCAATAGATAGTATGACTTGCAGAACACCATTTTTATAAATCAGATCACTTAATTTTCCAGCGGAGACAATATCTCTACCTGTCCTTGGATCTTTTATGCCGGATAGTACTTTTAAGGCATTTGATTCTGAATAGGGCATATATATTTCTTTAATGTAGTGTTCATGTTGATTTAAATTTAAACCAGATTCTTAGTTAGTTTTTCGACAGGACACATATGGGGAACTATAAAGCTAACGGCTAGACCTGAAAGTATAAATATAGTAATTAAATTTATTGAAAAAAAATATATACCAACCATACCGCCGACTAAGGCCGGAATTCCAGCTGGTGTATATAGTTTAAGTATATTTAAAGGCGCTCTATTGTGCTGATCTGCAGTTTTTGCCATTTCCCCAAGACTATGAAATATAAAAAAATATACAGCGACTGCAGACACTGGCGGCAATAAAAAGATTAAGAGTATTAATATTAATGCCCGTGCACTTTCTTTTCTTTTAACCGCTATTTGGACCATTAATAGAGTAGCAACGGTCCCCGCTATTAACCGACCTGCCGTTAGTAGCTCCCTAGTATTTAAGTTTTCCCCAGTTAAGTATGAAAATACACTCAATGTTTCAGTGGGGTAAAGTAACATTGACCCGCTTACAACCCAAAGACCTATAAGGGGGTAGTGTTTTTCAGATTGCCCAAAATGGTAAGCCGATAAAATAAGGAATAACGCTAATGTGTAATGAGGCGATAATAACCAAGAACAAAACACTAGAATGCCAAAAATAATATAGAGAAATGTATAATGTAGACCTGGTATATGAGCTATTCTCTCTTGTGTTTCTATAGCCCCGTGCGGGATCCCCAACAAAAAAAGAGGTAAAGAAGCCCAAATCGATATTATTATATTATATTGATAAAGAGTTAGATAGAAAATACCTAATAATAAGCCAATAAGACACTCATATTTTTTGTGCTGCAAGGTAGCAAGGTAATTATTAGGAATTGTTTCAGGCATATCTTTTTTACATTTTTAATAAATGAAGCTTTTAATACAAAAAAGGTGAATGCATTTTCACGCATTCACCGTTGTTTCCAAGCAGCTCTTTGAGCTACTTAGCCGAAGCTGAGTTTACTTTGCTTTCTTTGCAGGAGCTGATGTGGCCGCAGCCCAGATCACTACACCGAATGCAATTTTGTTAACAAAGTCAGCGAGGTTATAGATAAGGTTAAGCGTATCTACATCTCCACCGCCTGCGTAGCCATATATATATCCGAGAGGATAAATAGACCAGCCTACAGTTACGATTAGGCGTAAGGCACTAAACGCTTTCTGAGAAGCAGCAGTTCCTGAAGCGGCATTAATTTTAGAAGCCTCACCAGCAAATATTTCATAAATGATATATAACCATGCTAATGTACCAACTATAAACATCGGCCATAGGTGCCCAGCGTTTCCGCCTTCCATTTGGCCTACTTCACCTAAGTAACCTGTAACCAGCATTACAATTGAAGCTACAAGTAACTTCCAGAAAAGCTGAGCTCTAACAACTGCAATAGCTGAGAGGATTAAAAAGAATTCAGTAATTTGTAGTGGCACAGTAAGTAGCCAGTCAACATAACGGAATACAGTTGGGCTTTCGCCAGTTTCCATCCAAACTCCGCGCATGTAGAAATAATGTAGACATGCAATTCCTGTAACCATCGCAGCAACACTAAGCGAAGTTTTCCACTTACCTTCTGCACGGTCTCTTTCTACCCAAAAGAAGAACGTTGCTGCTAACATTGCAGCTGACATTATCCAAAAGGATACACCGACAAAATCTGACGGATTTAACATTGATTTTTCCATTAAAGGATCTCCCGTTTCGTTTATAGTAATCCGAGGAGATTATGCGCGACATTCTGACCTGTCAACGGTTATACGCAAAGATAGATTTTTTATTCTGATAACCAAAAACATTTTTTTAGTAATAAAAAAGAGATCCTAATAGTGGTCTATAATATATTTTCTTTTAAGGTACTGAATCTATTTGTTTTTTTAAGAAAGGTAAAATTTGTAGCTCACACATAATTTTTTCATATTATTTTTAATATCAAAATAACTATTACTAATGATAGTACAAAATACATGAAACTTTTTATTTTTTAGCTAAAAAACCGAATTTTTCAAGATTTTAAAACTTCACTTGAAACGTTCTGAAACAGAAAAAACTATGTTATAAACTTATACTCCTCTTAGCTTCCTTATTGATTGGAAGTAGTTTTACTTCTTGGCTTAATTCGAATATTTCTGATTTTTTATTTAAAACAACATAAACATTTTAGTTGTAGACTTTAGTATTGAAGCGGTTTAATCGACTAAAATAACCAGTGTACGCGTTTGTAGCTCAGTTGGATAGAGCGTTCGGCTTCGAACCGAAAGGTCGGGAGTTCAAGTCTTCCCAAGCGCGCCATCAATATTCGATGGTCTTTTATCTCACTTTAGAAAGCATAATAGCTTCAGCAGCTAACCGAGTTATTGTATCATAGTTTTTAGTCTCAACCGCATCTTTAGGAGTCAACCAAGAACCGCCACAAGCCAGAACTGATGGTATAGAAAGATATTCAAGAAGGTTGTCTGGATTAACTCCGCCTGTAGGCATAAACTGCATGCCCCTAAATACAGAGGAGAAGGCCTTGAGTATTTTTGGCCCACCTACGAGAGATGCTGGGAACAGCTTTACTGTATTGATTCCTAAGTTGAAGGCTTCCTGCAATTCGGTGGCTGTTGCAATGCCTGGAAGTATAGAAATTCCTGCAGCACGGGCTACTTTAATTGAAGAAAGGTCCAGGCCTGGGGAGACTATAAAGCCAGCTCCGCGGCGTATAACCTCTTGAGTTTGATCCGCATTAAGAACGGTTCCTGCTCCGACATGCGCTTGTGGAAATTCTTTTACTATAGCTTCTAGGCAATCTAACGCTTTGTCTGTACGCAATACAATCTCAAGAACATCTAAGCCCCCTTTAAGAAGGGCTTCCGAAATTTTAAGGGCGGTTGTAGAATCGTTAGATTGTACGAGTGGAACAATTCTATTGTTTCGAAGTGAATCTAGTAATTGGCTCATTTAGTTTTCCTAAAACTACTTTTATCAGTGGTGCGCGATACTGGGATTGAACCAGTGACCCCTACAATGTCAATGTAGTGCTCTCCCGCTGAGCTAATCGCGCTAACCTTGGGTTATATGCCTCGGGCTATAGAGTTGCTTATAGGGGTTTTCAAGACTTAATTGAATTCTTCATGCAGCGATAAGTCTATTAACTTCATTCACGAGTTGACTTAAGTGCACCGGTTTAGAAAGAACAATTTGTTCATTTATATCTTTATCATTTATTGCAACTGAAGCGAAGCCTGTAATGAAAATAATTTTTATACCTGGAGAGATCTTTGCTGCCTTTTTAGCAAGCTCTATTCCGTCTACTTCAGGCATCATTATATCAGTTAGCAATAAGTCAAAAGCGCCATCAGAAAATTTTAAGGCACGCAAGGCTTTCTGCCCATCAGAGCAAGAAATAACCTGATGCCCAGCTTTTTCTAACGCCTTTTCAAAAAAAGCTCTCATTGCGTCATCATCTTCTGCGTACAAGATAGTGGCCATTTTTACCTCAAGTATATTTTTAACACACAATTTAATTCTTATTAAAGAAGTATTTATATAATATAAAGATATGATGAATGCGCAGATAAAAGAAAATCAATTTGAACAAAATTGTATAAATAAATTTTATCCACCGGCCGTTATAAAGCGCGCGGAGGAATGGAAGAGCGGTATTATTTTTGCATCGGCCCATTCTGGCAGTATATACCCAGATGCATTTATAGAGAGAACAGATTTAGCTATTAAGCAATTGAGGCGTAATGAAGACGCTTTTATAACAAATCTTTTTTCCCCTGCCCCTGACTTGGGGGCGCCGCTTATAGAAGCTAACTTTCCTAGGTGTTTTGTAGATGTAAATAGGGCTTCAAATGAGTTACCCAGCTTTTGGCAAACTGACGGAAAGATAATTTCTTCGAGGGCAGAAATAGGTATGGGTGTGGTCCCTACAATGCTTTCTGAAACTATAAATATTTACTCTGAGCCATTATCCCTGACGGCTGCAAAAATTAGAATTAAAGATTTATACCACCCTTACCATGATGCCTTACTGGGGCTGATTGATGAGGCTCGTAGCCTGTTTGGAAAAGTTTTATTAATAGATTGCCATTCTATGCCTGGTTTCAACTCAATGGGTTCTCGACGGTCTGACATAATTTTGGGGGATAGATTCGGAAAATCTTGTTCTTCGGAAATAGTTATGTTGATCGAAAAGCTTTTTCAAGATTTAGGCTATAGCGTTAGTCGCAATTATCCATATGCAGGTGGGTTTGTTACTAAACATTATGGCAAGCCCTACGAAAGTGCGAATGCGTTACAAATTGAAATTAATCGTGACCTTTACCTCAATCCTATAACTTTGGATAAAAAGCCTGGCTTCACAGCGCTTGCGAAAAATATAAGTCTTATAATTAATTCGATAATAAAAGAGGTTACAGCTCTTAATTTATAAATATTTATCCATAAGACTTCTTAAGTACTTGCAAAGCTCTCTTGCATAAGTCATTCGCAATTTATGAATGATAAGATACTAGATAATTTTTTAACGGTATACCAACTTGATGCTCAGCCTGTTCGCGGGCGCATTGTAAAGTTAGGTGCTGCATTAGATAAAGCCCTAGGGGCTCGATATCCAGATCTAGTTGCAAACTTGTTAGGGGAAGCAATGCTTTTGTCAGCGCTGGTAGCTCAATCTTTAAAATTTAAAGGCCGACTTGTAATACAGTGCCATGGTACAAATGAAGGTGCGGTTAGCTTACTTATGAGTGATTGTACAACTGATGGTCACATAAGGGGGTATGCAAGGTGGGATGATGATAAGCTTGAAGAATTAATGCGGGACAATAGTAATCGCGGTGCAAATAAATTATTAGGGGGCGGCACTTTTTCTATGACCATAGATCAAGGGGCCGATATGGATCAATATCAAGGATTAACTGCTATTGAGGGCGAAAGACTATCAGATTGTGCGGAGCATTATTTCAAACATTCAGAACAAATACCTACTGAAATAAGATTGGCTTGCGGTACAATTCAAGAGCCACACTCAGACCTTAAGCGGCGCGGCGGCGGGATAATGATCCAAAAAATTGCTGGGGATGAAAACAGAGGATACACTGAAGAAGACTGGGATACTGCTAAGGCACTATTCCGTACTGTTACTGATTCAGAATTACTAGATCCAAATTTAAGCCAAGAGGCATTACTTTATAGGCTTTTTCATGAAAGCGGCGTTCGTGTTGTTGATACCGCTGCGGTGGAGGCTAGGTGTAAGTGTTCACGAGAAAGATTGGAGAGAACGTTGCAATCATTTAATAAAACCGCCTTGAAGGACATGGCTGAATTTGGAGTTATAAATGCTAATTGTGAGTTTTGTGATACTACTTATAGCTTTCCCTTGACGGAAATCTAGCTCCGCCAAAAACTTGGAGTTAGAACAACAAGGGCTGTAACAATTTCCAAGCGCCCAACAATCATTGTCGTTATTAAAACCCATTTAGCACTGTTGGGTAGAGTTTGATACGATCCTGACGGGCCAATAACATCTCCAAGGCCTGGGCCAACATTTGCAAGTGAGCTTCCAGCACCAGACCATGCGGTTATTGGGTCGAGCCCAATAATAGAAAGCGCTAAGGCAGCAAATGCGAAGGTGACAAAAAATAAAAAGAAATATCCCATAACCGAGAATAAGACCGCTTCTGGTAAAATTTTCCCTCCATACCTTAATGGCGACACGGAGTGTTGCCGAGGCATTTTAAAGAGATATGACCTCAATCCCTCGAATGCCACCTGATAACGGAAAATTTTTATTGAGCAAGCTGTAGAGCCAGCGCAACCACCAATAAACATAAATGCAAAAAAAGTACTAACTGCAAATGGGCCCCAGGTACTATAATCCGCAGTGGCGAAACCTGTACCGGTTACAATTGATATAACGTTAAATGCTGATAACCTTAGAGCTCTACTTCTAGTTAATTCAGAATTTAGCCATAAGTATAAAGTAACCACTGCTATAAGTGTCAGTATCAAGGCAATAAAAGCTCTTACTTGACTATCACGCAATGGTGCTATCCAGTCACCTCTTGTAATAATCAATAAATATACACCAAACGGAATTGCTGCGGACATCATAAAAAAGATGCAAACAAGATCAGCCCCATTATCCATGAAACCACCCATTGATGTATCTGAGGTCGAGAATCCTCCAGTTGCTAATGTTGTCATAGCATGAGATATGGCGTCAAAACTATTCATTCCTGTCGCGATGTAACCGAACATACAAAGTACTGTAAGTGTAAAATAAATCCCGCTTATGCCAGCAGCAAGGGAGGCTGCTTTGGGTAGTATTTTTTCGCCCATATCTGAGCTTTCAAGGCGAAAAAGCTGCATTCCGCCGATTTTTAGCATGGGTAAGACTGCCATAGCCGTTACAACTATACCTATGCCGCCTATCCATTGGAGGATAGACCTCCACATAAGTATACCTTTTGGCATATCATCGAGTCCTAACAACACGGTTGATCCAGTTGTTGTTATTCCTGAAGTTGCCTCAAATAAAGCATCTGTAATGCTTAATTTTAATGGTTCCATAATGAAGGGTACTGCAGAAAATATAGATAAAGACACCCAGCTTAATACGGTTAACAAGAAAGCTTCGCGTGCCCGCATGTCTGGATTGGGAGTATAAGTTGCTAGGGCTAATGAAGCCCCAAAAAGTGAAGTTAGGATACCGGAAATGCCAAAAGCTCTCCAGGAGTTGTCATTATATATAAGGTCTACAACCATTGGAATAAACATTGCTACCCCCAACGCTGATACCATTAAGCCAACAATAAAAAATACAGGACGCAGATCGAGCATATTCGTTATCTACATCAGGTAGTGACTATATAAAAGCCTCAAATTCATTCGTCACAATAAAGGCTTAACAAAAAGACTTTTCGGGATTAGATAATGATAATGAAAGACTTTTATTTTTATACGCTTTCAGCTTCTTTTATTGCTATTAGTATTGCGGTTGCAATGATGCAATCAACGGGGCCTAAAGTTAGTGATGAGTGTATTGTAGAAAATGGCTATATTGTTCAGGGTAAAAAATTAGAAAACCTTACTTCATCTCCGGGTACGAATTTTACATTTATGCCCTCTACACAGTCTTCTCCATCATACATTACAGCTTTATCACATGTACCTAGGGCGAAAGCACAAGCTTCAGCAGGTATTTTTGCTGTTTTAGGTCCCAATTATGAAAGAGTTTTAGGTGGAAGATCATTATCAATGGTCGTCAGTGCACGAAAGAATAAAGCAAATGCATTGGATGAATTTGATATGGGTTATTTTACTGCAGGAACAGGTGATAGCGGATGGAAAAGTCGAAAATTAACAGCTGAATGGAAAGACTATGTTCTGTATTTCACCCCTGCTCCCTCACAAGATGAGCCAGATATAGATTATTTAGGAATATGGCCTGGCGCAGGGGGTGAAAAAAAACTTATGGATGTTAGGTATATTAAATTAGAGGTTTTGGATAAAAATATGAACACAGTTAATAAATGCAGTTATAACAACAATTAAAAGACGCATAACATGCTAATTCTTATAACAGGTACAGCCGGATTTATTGGTTTCCATGCAGCTAAACGATTTTTATCGCTTGGGTATGCGGTAATTGGACTAGATAGTCTGAATGATTACTACGAAGTATCGCTAAAAAATGCTCGTCTAAACCAACTCGAGTGTCACGAAAATTTTGAGTTTTATAAAGTCGATATAGCAGATTACGAAGCTTTAGTAGATATTACTAAAGACAAGGAAATAACTTATATATTACATTTAGCTGCACAAGCTGGCGTGAGGTATTCACTAGAGATGCCTCGTTCTTATATAAGATCGAATGTGTTAGGGCATTTAAATATATTAGAATTAGCCCGTAATACACCAGCCATAAAACATATTGTTTATGCATCCTCTTCATCTGTTTACGGTGATAAAAGTAAGTCTGCATTTAAAGAGACGGACATTGTAAATTCACCTGCATCTCTTTACGCAGCTACAAAAATAAGTGGTGAAATGATTGCCGAAAGTTATAGTAAACTTTACGGCATCAATCAGACGGGTCTTCGTTTTTTTACTGTATATGGTCCCTGGGGCAGGCCTGATATGGCATATTATATTTTTACGGATAAAATTTTTAACAAGGAACCGATAGAGCTTTTTTCACCTGAAAAAATGACACGTGATTTTACGTATATAGATGATATAATAGATGTGCTTCCGCGAGTTTTGGAATCCACCCCTAGTAATCTGCATGCAATATATAATCTAGGGAACTCCAACCCAAACACACTGATGCAGTTAGTTGAAGCTATTGAAACTGCTTGCGAAGCATCAACCCAAAAAGTAATCTTAAAAAAGCAAAACGGAGATGTAAGTTATACACATGCTGATATAAATGCAGCCAAAAGGGATTTTGGTTTTGCACCGAGAGTTGAGCTTAAAGACGGGATAAAAAACTTTGTGAATTGGTATAAGAATTATTAAATTTTATATTCCGCAAACCGGAAAAGATTTTATTGGCTGAAGCGTTTTATCATTGACCTAGCTTGTTCACCTATTTCTGAATGATCTTTTGCATATGCTAATACTGCCTCAAAATAGCCTAATTTACTACCGCAGTCGTAATCTTTACCTTCGTATTCGTAGGCATAAAATTTTTGATTTTGCATAAGCCTCGCCATCGCGTCAGTGAGTTGTATTTCGTTGTTGATACCCGCTGCTTGGTTTTCTAATATATTCATAATTTCGGGTTGTAGAATATAGCGGCCAGTTATCTTTAAATTTGAGGGGGCTGAGTTAGGGTTAGGTTTTTCAACCATTCCGGACATTTGAATAATATTACCCTCTCTTTTTTGCGGATTTATAACTCCGTATTTTGAAACTTGGTCATGGGGAATCGCGTCGACTGCAATGACATTTCCCCCCACTTTTTTATATGCACCTACCATTTGTGATAAGCACGATTTTTTTGATTTTATGAGAACATCTGGAAGTAAAACAGCAAAGGGCTCACTGCCTATAATTTCTCTTGCGCACCATATAGCGTGGCCGAGTCCTTTTGCGCTTTGCTGACGCACAAATGACATGGAGCCAGGCTTAGGAGTGTCTCTACTGAGTTGATCGTATATGTCAGTTTTGCCGTTTTCACGTAAGCTATATTCTAATTCGTAGGCCCGATCGAAGTAATCTTCTATTGCCCCTTTGTTGCGACCTGTAACAAATATAAAGTGTTCAATTCCAGCCTCTCTTGCTTCATCTATAACATATTGCAGTGCCGGCCTATCTACTATGGGAAGCATTTCTTTGGGAATTGTTTTTGTGGCGGGTAAAACTCGAGTGCCAAAACCTGCTACAGGAAGTACTGCTTTTCGGATTTTTTTCATAATTCACACGTGCGTTTTTAAAGTATACTCTTGATTACTTAGGCGGGCCATAAACAAAATGCTCTATATTTTTATTTGACCAACCGAGCTCTTTAAGTACAGTCTTTAATCTCTTTTTTTTACTCATTGAGCTACTTTCTAGTGCTATAACCCTTTGGCTAATTTTTGAAGCTAAAATTTTAGCTTTTTCCGTATCAACATTTAATAGGCGTTCTATTCGTGAGATCATTTTTATCATCCTAAAGTCTATAGTATAAAGTGTAGCACTTTTTTGTGGTCATTAAAGATAAATTTATTTTTTCTAGAGGTGTTCTATTAATAATGTTGGCACATCATGTGTGTTTGATTTCACTGTTGCTACAAGTGTGTTCTCTTTCACTCCTTTTTTTATAGGAGAAACCTTTATGCCTTCGTTAATGAGTCTGTTACGTGTTTCTTGAATAGAATCAACGCCCCAAGCTAAGCCCCATAGGCTGTCTTGGGCTGTGTTTCGCTTTTCAGTTACCACGACTTCTAGAGTGGTTTGATTGAGCCTAAAAAAAAGTACCCGTGATTTTAGGGACTTAACATACTTGTCAAGGGCAAGCCTAATTTTATAAATACCTTTGTATGTATTTATGAAGCCATCTGGATCAGAAGTGGTCATTACAATATGATCTAGGTTATTTATCATTGAGGGCTCATATCTATCTACTTTGGGCAGACTACCGTTTTTATGTTCGATTAAAAAAGAGTATACCCCCCGGGTAATTTTATCAGTTAAAAAAAGATTTTTCCACGTTCTCACTTTACCGTCTTTATTGTTTTCACCGCTTCCTTCGAATGGCGGGCCAACTATACAGTCATGTTTTTTTAGTTTTTGAGCCGCCAGGTCAATATTTTCAGTTTTTAAGACAAGTCCAAATAAGCCTTCACCCTTCTCTTTAAGGGTATTTTTTATTAACTCTGCCACCATGCCGTTACCTTTTTGTGCTAGCAATTCTAAATATGTGTTTTTGAATATGAATAATGAGTTTTCTGTTCCTAGTTGCTTGTGCGTTCCCCTCCAACAAGGAGGGAGACCTAATAATAATTCATAGTTGGCTTCAGCCTCTTTAAGGTTTTTCACGGCAATGATTATGTGGTCTATTGCTGTAATCATTTCGAACTTCCTAATAAAACTCAGAAATGTGTTGAGGCGCGCTACTTCTTAAAAGTTTTATAAAAATGAATAAGGCCATAAAGGAACCATATAACTACTGTCCCCCACCATAAAGCAAAAAACCAATCATTTTTATTTGTTCCGTTCCACTCCAGCCATTCAAATACAAAAGCTTCAACAAAAAGGTCAAAAGACAGAAGTAAGAAAAAGCCAAAAATCCAGATAAGGAAGAATTTTATTTTATTCATGATGATATTTATTTTAAAAGTGTAACCTTTACTTCTCTTATTTTCTATGATAAGTATACGTTACATTTTAATTTTGGCGTATGTCAATAATTTTTCAGGAGAATAAAATGGAGGGAGCTTTAGGGGCTTTAGCTATCGGAACGGGTTATATAGCTATATTAAGCCCAGCGCTGATAATCTGGGTAGTTTTTCACTACGTAAGTAAAATACAGAAGAACAAAAATGAGGCTTTGGTGAATATCGCTCAAGCAATTAATGATCCAGACCAAGTCAGAGAAATAGTTGATCAATTAAATGAAAAGAAAAAACCCACAGATTTACGAAAAGGAGGCATCATATTAATTTTTATAGGGTTTGGTTTAGCTGGTTTTGGCGTTTTAAGCATACCTATTTTAAAGTCAGTCGGATTTTTGGTCTCCTCTCTCGGTATTGGTCTTCTGGTGGCTGGCTATATCTATCCAAATGAGAGCGAGGAGATAACTAAAGCTGTTGAAAGTTTTGAGAAATAAGAGAATTAGAACAATGACGCATATGAAACGTTCACTTTTAGTTTTTACCTCCGGCGCAACTCAAATCTTTTTTGCACTGCATGTCTTATTAAAGATAGCAAATATGAACATTATTCAGTTACCTTCTGAAGCAATGTTTATACCTGGTATAATTATATTTTTAGCTTCAGGTTACCTTACAGCATCATATTATTTTGGGGATAAAAATAATAATAGTGCACTCTATGACGAATATACTGCAATAAGGTATTACAAGCTTGGGGCCATAGGTTATGCAATAAACGGGATCGGTATATTCTTAATTTTCTCTACGCAAGATTATGCCAATTGGAGCCTTCAAACGGCTAATACAATGATCTATCAAATTGCATCTTTTGCCTGGCTGATATTTGGCGTCCTATTGGTATGTTTTTCTATTGGAGATTTCAAAGAGGCACGCAATGGGTAAAAACCATAAAAACCTTTTAAACAACCTGGAAGAGTTGAGAAGGTCTGCAGGACTAACACAAAAAGATTTATCTGAACGTGCAGGCGTTTCACGAAAAAGTATAAATGCTATTGAAAATGGAGTTTATGTTCCCTCCACCGTGCTTGCGTTAAAAATATCAAAGATTTTGAAATGTAAGGTTGAGGACATATTCTTATTGCCAAATTAAAAAACTATTGACCTTATAAATGAATGGTCATTATGTTTCCTAAAAATTATATGCGAATGTAGAGGATAATTATGAAGAAAATATTTTTGATACTAATGACGGTTTTGTTGATATTGCCTATGTCGAGTTATGCAGGCCATCATAATGATAAATCAATTATATTTTATCTCGATATGAATGTGGCATCTGAGAAAGCGGAAAACTTAGATAAATTTGTAGCATACTTGTCAGAAACTGTTGAAAGAACAGAACCTGGAACCACTTACTATAAATACTTTATTTCTGCTGATAAAACTAAAGTTTCATTATTGGAGGTCTATCAGGATGACGCGGCTGCGTTGTTTCACGTAAAAAGTTTTTTAAAAGCAGTTCACCGGGATGAGTTTTTAGACACTTTTGAAATTACCAATTTCCAAGTTTTAGGGGAATCTAGTGAAGAATTAAAACTTGCTATGGCGGACTTCACGGATGATCACCGTAATCTTATTGATGGGTATAAACGTAAATAAACTAGCAATATTTAAACCCAATAATAATTAAGATAATATCAAGTAATTTAAATTTATTCATAAAATGGGTTTTCCATTTTCATCATATATTTTCCAGGTAGGTAATACTCTTTTATCATCTTTATATTCACCTTTGGATAGAATTGCACCATTTTCATAATAGGTTATTTCTTCGCCGTTTTTCTTTCCGTTGATGTAGTACCCCTTGAGCAGAAGCTGGCCTGAATCGTAATAAAACAACCAGTTTCCTTCCCTGATACCATTTTTCATAGCACCTTGTTCACGTCCTATGACTTTACCTGTGAAGGGCGTATCGGAAAACTTTTCATAAAAGGCCTCGCCCCTCTGAATAAGTTCGGTCGATTGTATGTGATTAGGCGATGGCGTCTCTGGCGGCGGTGATGTGGTTTCTGTGCTCTCGCCTCCGCTGCAGGACATTATTGCTAACCCCCCAGCAGAAATTAGAACGCTTAGAAACAGATGCTTAAATTTCATATTTTTCTCATACATCAAACTAAGCCCAGTGCTATTATGGCAATTATAGTAATAATGAGTAGCAAGACGACCAGAAACATCCAAAAACTAACAAAGACTGTACCAATGACTATTAAGGCGGCGCTGAATAAGCCTTTAATTAAGACCCTTCCTGGCTTCGTAATTATAGCAGCTAAAATCATTAGAAATAATAAAGCTTCATTCATCAACAGTACTCTTATTTGCTATCATAGTATTTCCTAGGCCATGCTTCACTTATAAACAAAGACTTCGTCTAAAGGAACGTCAAATTCAAGCGCTATTTTGAAGGCAACTTCTAGCGACGGGGAATATTTATTTTTCTCAATTGCAATTATCGTTTGCTGCGTTACTCCAATGGCCTCTGTCAATTTAATCATGGCAATAACAGTAATAATAATTTAGTTATTTTTCATTAGTCGTAGATTTAGGAAAAAAGTTCATGTTTAAAAAATTAACAAGTAGTATTTTAATGATAACGTTAATCGGCGGTTGCTCGGTTAGTGAGTCCACGTTTGATAGTACCTCTGAAGAAACGGCTGAAGCTTCACTTCAAGCAATGTTTCCAGATATTTCTTTTGATGATGATAACTTACCAGAGGGAGCCGATATACCCCCAGCAATTGATGCACTTATTTGTAATGGCATGAAGGTGGGGTTTGCTAATCTTGATAAAACTAAGGAAGAAATCGCTGCTTTAGTAAGAGAGCCTTTTAATGGTATGACCGCAGCAGATATGGAAGCATTTGCGGTTGAAAATGATTATGTTGGTTGCGTGAGCAATATGCTTGAGGGCATAAAAGAAATGGAAGAAGGCTTGAAGGAAATGGAAAAGGCTTTTGATGAGATGTAATTCTTTAAGGTAGCCATTTTAAATCAGTAAAATATTTGATTTTTAGTATTTTTCCTGCATAAATAGACAATAAAAAATACGAAGTTAAGGAGACAATCATGCCCTCATTTACATTTATTGCTTTGGCAATCTTAATTGCCTTTTTTATAAAAAGTGGAATTCAAATCGTACCCCAAACTCGAGAATACGTAGTTGAAAGGTTTGGTAAGTATACCAAAACACTTAAAACAGGCCTAAATTTTATTGTCCCTGTTATAGATAAAGTTTCCAGTAAAGTAGATATTCTAGAAACACAGTTAGATGAACTACGAATATCTGTTGTAACAAAAGATAACGTAGAAGTTGATCTAATTTCTGCTGTTTTCTACCGAGTAACAAATGCAGAAAAATCGGTATATAGAATTGATAATGTAGCTAATGCCATTGAACAAACCTCTAAATCTATAATACGGTCAGAGGGCGGAAAATTAGATTTAGATGCATTACAATCCTCAAGAGACTCAATGAATATACAAGTATATGAGCAGTTAAAAAAGGCAGCTGAAATATGGGGTATTGAAGTAACAAGGGCCGAGATATTAGATGTGCAGCTAGACGAAGAGACTAAAGAAGCTCAGAGACAACAGCTTAATGCGGAAAGAAAAAGAAGAGCTACTGTTGCTGAAGCGGAAGGTCAGAAAGAGACAATAGAGCTTAATGCTGACGCCAACCTATACAAAGCTGAAAAAGAGGCTGATGCAATCAAGGTAAAAGCCGATGCTGAGGCTTATAAAGTGAAACTTTTAGCGGATGCTGAAGCAGAGCAAACTAAAGTTGTTGGTGATGCCATAAAGAAACATGGGCAAGCAGCCGTTAACTTTGAAATAATGAAAAGGCAAGTAGATGGTCTCACAGAACTCGCTTCTTCAGGCCAAACCAAAACGTTAATAATGCCTTCAGAGATAACTAAAGTTCTTGGCGGTATTGAGCTATTGGCGGAGACAGTAAAAGGAAGTAAAAATAAATGATCTCTGATTTTATTTCAAACTTAGGCTCAACGGGATGGATAGCTTTAGGCGCATTTTTGCTTATATGTGAAATAACCCTTTTTACAGTTGCGGGTACTGGTTTTGGCTATTTTGTGGCCACTGGGTTAGGCGCGTTTGTAATAGGGGCTTTGTATAAAATTGGGCTGTTTGGTATTTCTACCAACTTAGGTTTTGTAATGCTTACATGGGCCACCTTAAGCTTACTGTCGGGGTATTTTTTTCAAACAAAATTTATTGATAGATTCTCAAAGAACAATGGGAAAGATTTAAACTCCCATTCATTAAGAGACGATCACTCACATGAAGGAACTCAAGAGGATAAGGGCAGATAAATCTAAAGAGTATTTTTAGCAATATATTTTGATATTGTAGGAAGGTCGGTTTTTCCTTTAAACTCAAATCTGCATTTACCGAGTTGTGAAAACCAGACCTCAAGTTCAGCATCCAAGTCAAATGTTCCCGCCGTTTCGATAGAGAATGCAATAATATTCTTGTAGGGCAAGGATGTAAAATCTTTTTTACTTCCGGTTATTCCCTGAACATTCACAGAGATTATTCTTTTACTTGTGAATACAACCCCGTCGCGCATGGATTTATATGAATCTAGAATGCTTTCACCATCAATAAGAATGTGAGAAACCTTTGATGCATACTCATCATTTTGTTTTAATTTAAAAAAACTCTTATTTTTAAAGTCTATAGCCATTAGAACAAATCCTTGAGGTGTTTAGCTTTTATTTTAAGGTATATGCTTTAATTACAAAAGTATCTTTGAGCATATCAATATCAATCATATCAAGATTTTGGCTACCATCACTAATTTGAACAATTTGACGGATTTTTACCGTGGAACCCTCACGGGTCCATACCCCTCTGAACGCCCCTCCAACTACGCTATCAGCATCTATAGCACCGCGCCCAACTCCTGTAACAAATCCACTTGTACTCGTAACGTAACTTAAATTATAAGTAGCATACACGGTTCCGTAGACTCCCATTTTACCTGTTGCGCTTATGGTGGTGACCTTATCGCCAAGATCCACATTAGTAATCGTCATGATCGCATCGTCCTGACGTTTTGTAAGTTTTAAGGCATCATCATTTTTATGATGACCTGCGTATGCAGTACTAGAAAATGCTAGCATAACTAGGGCAATTATAAGATTTTTCATATCATGTTCCTTTGTCTTGTAGGCTTACTTCTTTGGTGATGAATTAGGCTGATACTTATAATAGCCTTCTACAGGTATCATCAGGTGTGCGTAATCAGTTCCTGCAAACATAACGTAGGGTGCGCCTGTTGTAAAATCTGTTGAAAAATTCTCAAGATTTGCTGGGTCTTTTGGCATCAACATAAGGTGCGGGCCAGACTCAATCCATTCTCCGGGTGTTGAGTCTTCTTTATTAAAAACTCCAGGTGTCGTATTATCTTCTCCCATATCCCCATTGAGCATCCACATATAACTATCTCTGTTCATTTTTGGTTTAGTGCCTGACATATATGCCATCATCCATTTCATGCCCTCGTCATCATGACATACAGCCATGGCTTGATGTGCGCTTTCCCATCCTTTTTTAGGTATGGGCCGGGGGTTGCCGCTTTGGCAGGTCCAGCCATTAGTACCTGCTCTTAGTACGTCTCCAGAGGTTCCAATTACAGATGCATAATCCCCAATATAGGATGGTGCCGCTGAGGTGTAAGCTTTGATTTGCCAATCGCTGGAGTTTCCTGCGTGCTCTTCACCTGCTTCATGGTGTCCAGCTAAAACGGGACTTGATATAGCAACTGCAGATAACGTTAATATTATATTTTTCATGATGTTCTCCCTTCAATTCTGGATATATAATTCATCATATTAAGGCAAATTGTCAAATATTTTTCTATTTTAATTAAAATTATGGTTGAAAAAAAAGTGCACCGTCTTCTAGAAATGTCCATATAAAGTATAAAAAAGTTAAAATTATTAATATGGAAAAGAATAGATGGAATAATGATTGCTTATCACTAAAACTTGAATTTTCTTTTATTATTTTCTTAAGACGAGCTTTTATTTGCTTTTCTTCCACATCTTCTAATACGGAGTCTATTTCGGAAGTAATATTTTTTTTGATAATGTAGTTTTTGCCCTCGATGAGAATAACCGCAAATATAATATAAAGAAATGTATCGTTTAAAAAATTATAAAAATTATAATCAAGATCAAAAAATATATTGATTGCATTTCCAATCATATCCTCAAGTAGTTCATACATGCTTAATTCTCCATGTTTACAACATATCGTGGTATACTAAGGGTTCATCGAGATTTGACTGGAAGTTCCTTTCAGATCTACCTTGGCATTCTTTTATAAATAAGAGTTAAAACTCTGATAATAAACTTGGCCTACAAAAATACTTTGTCAAGTAACTTAGTTGAACCATTACTTTTGTTTTAATTTGTCAGTTATAGTCTGGAGTAAATAATTTAAACTATATTACTCTTTCTAAGTTTTTCTATTTGTTCGGAGGTAAGGTCAAGAAGTTGCGTTAAAACCTCTTCTGTGTGGGAACCAAGTTTTTCTGGGCCAGTCCAACGGACTTCCCCTTGGGTTTTTGACATTTTTGGGAAAACATTTTGCATCTTTATAGATCCAAACCTTTTACTGGGTAAATCGATTAAGGATTGACGTGCTTTAAAATGAGGGTCTTCAATCATCTCTTTAGCTCTATAAACTTTACCAACAGGAACTGCATTTCTAATCATTATTTCTTCTATTTCGCTTATTGTTTTATCATTAGCCCATTTTTGAATAATATCGTCCAACTCTAATTGATGGGCACCACGCGCCGTGTGAGTGGCGTATTGGGGATTGACTGCGAGAGATGGCATATCCATAGCTTTTGATAAACGAGCAAAGATAGTGTCCTGGTTCGCCGCTATAATGACCATGCCATCTTTGCCATCATAAATATTTGAAGGCGCAATTGCAGGCAGATACGAGCCTGACCGTTCACGCGTGAAGCCCTCAATAGTATGCTCTGGCACTAGACTTTCCATAACTGTGAGCACGGATTCGTATATGCTCGCGTCAATAACCTGTCCTTCTCCAGTTTTCTCTCTATGGTGCAAAGCAGCCAAAGCACCAACTGTGGCGTAAGTAGCGGCAAGCGTGTCACCTAAAGATATACCCGCACGACTAGGTTTACGGTCAGGGTCACCCATAAGATAGCGTACACCACCCATTGCTTCTCCGACTGAGGCATAGCCGGGACGTTTTGAATATGGACCTGTTTGACCATAGCCCGAAACCCGGATCATTATGATTCTGGGGTTTATAACTTTAAGGTCTTCATAACTTAAGCCCCATTTTTCCATGGTGCCGGGTCTAAAGTTTTCTAATATGAAATCAGCTTCTTTTACAAGTTTCTTGATAATATCTTGACCGTCTTTTTCACGTAAATTTGCTGTTATACAGCGTTTATTACGTGCGCATACTTTCCACCAAAGAGGATACCCTTCTCGTCCCCAGGTTCTCATGGGGTCTCCCTTTCCAGGGGGCTCAACTTTTATAACATCTGCGCCCATATCTGCAAATAACTGACCGCAAAATGGACCAGCTATAAGTTGTCCCATTTCAATTACCCTAATGTCGGTTAATGGACCTTGTCGTTCAGATGTTTGTTTAGACATATTAGATCACTGCACCTTTAGTTCTACTGGAGCCCCTTTTGTGACCTTTCTTTTTCCACACGGGTTGTAAAGGTGCTGGGAGGCCAGTTTCTTTGAGACAATTTTTACGTAATGTTTCTATATCTGGACCATAATCGAAGATTTTAATCTTCCCTCGTGCTTTTGACATTTCCTTACGAAGCGATTTGGTCTCTTTGACATTGACCTTTCCGCTACTAGACAGAACTACGCCATAGTCTCTAGCCCCTTTCTTGGAAATTAAGCCTTGTTTAAGCTCTTTTGACAATAGATCAGGATCGCGGGTTAAAGGGTCGCCCCAACCTCCTCCGCCCCATGTTACATAATGCAAGAGATCTCCTGCTTCCACATCAATACGATCTACCTTTGCACCTAATACCACTTTTTTCCCATTAGCTTTTTCAAGTTTCTTGAATGACCTTTCTGCCGGTAAGCCCCCATTAACTCCCCATGGAGGAATGAACCAACGGTCATCGTGAATAGAAATCTGACCATCTTGGGTAAATCTATAAACCATATTAATGCCATTACCTCCGCGGAAATGACCTGCCCCTCCAGAGTCTATTTGAGACTCATATGTTTCAATTACCATTGGAAAATAACGCTCTAAGAACTCATTCGGAACATTGGTAAAACCAGGCCATAGAGAGTGACCATCAGGACCATCTCCAAAAGGTTTCCCTGGTATTCCCCCAAACCCGATTTGAAAAAGTTGAAACCAATCATCGTTTTCATCAAAACCAGAAAACATTAAATGCGGACTAGAAGAGAATCCCGCTGCACACATGAAATCAGGAGTTTTTTGGCCTAAAAGAGCTCCGAGAATATCAAAAATACGACCCAAGGCATGAGTTCTACAGGATAATGCAGCTGGGTAGTTAGGTTTTAATAATGAACCCTGAGGAATTTTAACTTCTACAAGATCATAAAAACCGTCATTAAAAAGTACCTGTGGATCAAAAACCATGATCATGTAAATACCAAAGAACATTTTAAACATATTTTCATTTAGAAAGAAATTAATAGAGTATTCTGATTGGGGGTCTGTACCATCAAAATCTAGGTAGACCTTTTCACCTTTTCTGTGCATAGTGCACTTGATTTTGAATGGCCCATTGCCATTACCATCATCACAAATGTAATCCTCAAAGCTTACCGGCTTCTCTCCTATTGACGTCATTATAAGATGCTTCATCGCACGATGATTGCGAGCTAACAATTCATCAAGTGCCGAATTGTAAATATCATCACCGAAGCGTTCGCAAATTTCTTCAACTCTTAAAGCTGCTACTTTGCAAGCCGCTACAATCGCATGAAGATCAGCCTTATACCATTCTGGCATACGACTCTGATGCATAGCAATTTTAAGGATATCTTCTTGAAACTCCCCTTTTCGATATAATTTAACAGGAGGCATTCTTAAGCCTTCCTCAAATATTGATTGTGCGTCATTGGGGAGAGATCCGGGAACTTTTCCGCCAATATCAGTCATATGACCAAACATGGCAGCCCATGAGATAATTCTTCCCTTTCGGTATATTGGCATAATAACGAGCTGATCATTGTTGTGACTTATAGCTCCTTCGCATGAGTAAGGGTCGTTAAGTAATATAACATCACCTTCCTCTATATCTCCTTCATGCGTTTTCAAAAACCCGTCAATAAAAGACCCAAATTGCCCAACAACCATTTTTCCATCTCGGTTTGCAATTAAAGGAAATGCATCTCCTTGTTCACGAATCCCTGGGGACAAGGCTGTACGAAAAAGAGTAGCATCCATTTCAACGCGAGCGTTTC
>Ga0206125_10000356_pt1 | contig 60457 bp, 56 predicted proteins | sample Helgoland_Spring_4_FD_148598 | JGI IMG/M metagenome (GOLD analysis project Ga0206125, IMG submission 148598) | Pelagic subsurface seawater microbial communities from Kabeltonne, Helgoland, North Sea - Helgoland_Spring_Bloom_20160331_1 | ecosystem: Environmental > Aquatic > Marine > Epipelagic ...
ATCGAGTCATTCAAAAATCACCGTTAACCATTCTTCAGTTAAGCAAAAGTCTCAAGTCACGAAGACAAAGAAAGAGCTCGTTTCGGAAGACAATAATCAGAAGGCAACGCTATTGCCTCGATTTTAATTTTTAGGGGGCACTTGTTTCGATTATTATAAAAACGGAATTTTTATATAATTCAATGAATTAGTGCGATATTTTACATTTTTAGTGCATTTTATGTTCCTTTTCCTGGTTTTTGATACACTTTGGTCAAATTAATTATTTCTGTGTTTCTCAAAATTCATAGATTCTAAAATTGACACTTTTTCTATAAAAAGGTGTCTGTTTTGATTAATACGACCCATTTATTTGCAATTTTTAATCATTTCTTTCAATTTACCTCGTAATTGAATCGTTTTTCCCATTTCCTATTAATGTTATGATGTTCACGTCTCTGTCTGTAATTAAATGCCGCATTATTTTGGTATGTTTTATGCTATGTATTTATTTATATTTGAAACAAACGAACTCGTATAAATACTTTTTTCAGGGTTTGTGATTAATGATCTTTATAACATACATATGAAAAAATCTATTTATCTGTTTATCGGTATGACATTTACATTTTCAATGTCAGGAATGTCACAGTTACCAAACCTAAAAAAAGGATTAGAGAAAACAGGGATTTCTATTCCTGGAAATAAATCACTTAGTGAAAAAGAGGTGGGTGAAGGCCTTAAAGAAGCCCTAAATAATGGAATAGAAAAAGGCGTTAATAAACTTTCTAAACCAGATGGTTATTTTAAAGATGATCAAATCAAACTTTTTCTCCCGCAGGAAGCTAAACAGGTAGAGTCAAAACTTCGAAAACTGGGGCAGGGCAAAAAGGTTGATGCAGCTATCGAATCAATGAACAGGGCAGCAGAAGATGCCGCCAATAGCTCGAAGGAACTATTTATTGCGGCGATTAAAAATCTAAGTCTCAATGATGTTATGAGCATACTCAATGGAGAAGAAGATGCTGCAACATCTTACCTGCGCGCTCAAACCAGAAACGGTTTGGTCGAAAAATTCAAGCCGGTTATTAAAACCTCCTTAGATAAAGTAGGCGCAACGCAGCATTGGGAAACTCTTTTCACGGCATATAATAAAATACCGATGGTCCAAAAAGTAAATCCGGATTTGGTAGATTATACAACTGAAAAGGCCATTGAAGGTTTGTTCATTCAAATCGCAAAACAAGAATTAGAGATTAGAAATAATCCCGCAGCAAGGGTTTCCGATTTACTTAAAAAAGTATTCGGATAAAAAGCTTTATCTTTGGTTTCTAAACATACTCCAATGAAGCATTCTTATTTTTTACTTTCAATCATTACTTTTTTAGGGTTTTCTTCGATTGCTCAAAACTTTACCTTCAACCCGGCTCAGCATATTGATGAGGAAATTCAAGAAGAAAATTACTCTTCACATGGAATTTCACTCATTACAACGGACCTGAGTCCGATACAATTCCAATGGTCTCTTATCGAAAACACATTGCCAGAAGAATGGTCTTATTCTCTTTGCGACTTGGGAGGTTGTTATGTTGGTATACCTGGAGAGGGAACCATGAGTGCAATAACAGAACAAGAAGCTTTAGATGGAGTAACAGCATTCTTGAAACTAAATATCACGGCATCCACCTTTTACGGTGAGGGGGATGTTAGCTTCTATGTTTATGAGTCAGGAAATCAGGCATTTGGGGATACGATTTCTATGCATCTTACTTGGACAAATCCATCCAGTAGTATTATTGAAAACAGCTTAAGCAGTATTGAGGTGTTTCCTAATCCGGCTAATCGATATGTTAATTTCACCAACTTTAGCCAGGCAGGAAAAGTTGAGATTTTGACGATGAATGGACAGCTTGTCTCTATTTTGGAAAACGATGGATCGACTGCGGAAATCGATTTAATAAACTTGCCTGATGGTGTCTATTTTGCAAAAATCACGAATGCATCGGGAGAGAGCGTAATCAGAACCATTGTAAAATCCATTCAGTGATTTATTTGATTAAACCATTTGATAAATTAATTTCAATGGTCTTTTTGAAAGCAAGTGCAATTTTATTTCTTTGTATTATAACTGCCTTTAATTCTTTTTCAGGACAAATATCTGACACCATTTATATCAACTCAGGGACGCTTCAAACATTCAATGGAAGCAGTTTGCCCTACAAATGCTTCAATTCATCAAGTGTTTTTGACAAAAGAAATGCTATTTTGTCGTATTCCATTTCAGACACTGTTTCTTTAACGGTTTTCAATAATGATATAATTCCTCATCGAATTAGCAGCATTGAGTTAGGTATTGAATCAGGATTAATTCCTCCCGGAATGAATGAAACGGTGTCTATTCATTCAGCAACTTCAGGAACCTTTATCTATCATGATTCAGAGAATTATCCAAATAATAAAATCTTAGGTCTTGCAGGAATGATTGTTTTTAGAAATAACAGTTCGGCCTCATTTTATTGGAATTTAAAAGAGCTAGACACGCTATGGATTAATGACATCTCTTCGAACAATCAGCTAAGTACAGAATACAACCCGAAATTCTTTTTAATCAACGGAAATCATAACCCAGATATTATTGGGGATTCTTCAGCAAGGATTGTTGGGAATGTTGGGGACACCATACACATTCATATCGCAAATACAGGGAATTCTATCCATTCTATCCATTTTCATGGGTACCACCTAAAAGTGGAGCAATCCTCAGAACACCCGGGCCATGAGGGACGAATAAAAGATACTTTCCCGATTAACCCTATGGAAGTTTTGACATTAGAGTTGGTTCCGCATCAGTCAGGAGAATACCCTGTACATGACCACAATTTAATTGCAGTTACAGGGGCAAATATATATCCAAACGGGATGTTTTTAACTATGCTAATTGAGCCATAATGACGAGAAGAATACTTTTTTTAGTTTTTTTAACGGGCTCATTTATATCCCTTGGACAACAAGTAGTGAATCATCAGCTAATTGCAAGAAATTTAGGTGAAAAAGAGATGCATGATGGTGTGGTTTTACGCACTTTTGGGTTTGCTCAGAGCTTTAGTGAGCAGCCCCCGATTCCTGGACCTACCTTGTATGCAAATGAAGGAGACAGTGTGGTTTTGGATTTGTTTAACGTGTCTCAAGGAGCTCCACACACCATCCACTTACATGGTTTAGATGTCAATCAAGAAAATGATGGAGTACCACATTTATCTTTCGAGGTTCATCATATGGAGCATGGATATTATTATTTTGTCGCACCTCATCCGGGTACTTACTTTTATCATTGCCATGTCGTTTCAACGATTCACGTTCAGGCAGGGATGTATGGAGTTTTTATTGTAAAACCTGCTGATGGAAGCAACATAACATGGGATGGAGGATATCCCTATAGTCAAGAGAAGCTCTACACCATGTCAGAAATGGATCCATTATGGCATGAAGATTCAGTAATGGAGCACGACCATGATACAACTCAAACTATTCATGAGGTTTCTATACCAGAATATCACCCGAGCTATTTTCTTGTTAATGGACAAAGTGAGCAACAACTATTAGAACCAGATATTGCTTTGCAAACCGCAAAGGAGGAGGTTTCTTTTTTAAGAATGGCTAATATTGGCTACTTGGCCAATAGAGTTACTTTTCCCGAGGAGCTCAATGCTAAAATTATTAGTACCGACGGGAGACCAATTGTGAATCCTGAAATTTCCGACACCTTATGGATTAGCCCAGGTGAACGGTATGGGGTTTTAATCGAACCCATTGTTGACTTAATTGATTCAATAGAGATCTCATATGTAAATATGAACACACTCACTAGTGAGGAAATTCAATATGTTCCTGTTTTGGTGAGTGGAACAAACGGACTCAATGAGGCTTTAATTAAAAGAACTTTTGAGCTTTATCCAAATCCTTCTGCAGACCAATTTTATATAAAAAGTGGGGGACAGCCGTATGATGGAATTAAAATTTATGATGCCATGGGTAGACTGGTTCATGTGGAAAATCACAATTATATGGATGCAGAAATAATGGATATTAATATGGATGTGGCTAAAGGGATTTACACGGTTGAAATACTCTTAAATCGAGCCATTTTAGATACATTAAAATGGATTAATAGATAATCCTTTAAAAACCGCTAAAATCAACCAAAACCCCTGTAAAATTCATTTTTTTGGCTGATTTTGAATGAGTTTTAGTGATTTTTTCTGTTTTTTATAATAAAACAGAAAAATATGAGATGGGCTGAATATAAATTCCTTTTATTGTCATTTTATCAAAATAAAAAGCTTTTTATGGCAAAAAAGTGTCTTTTTTAACAAAATGTGTCCATTTTCACACAAAAATCATTAAAATTAGATATCAATGGTTTCCCCAATTTCAGGTAGATGAATTTGAATTCCTTTTGATTCAAAAGCTGAGCGAGCATTATCTTTATTCATTTCAATAATCGGAAAGGTATCATAATGACACCCGATAATGTTTTTACATTCTATAAAGCTCGTAGACATGACCGCCTCCTCGATACCCATAGTGAAATTATCTCCCATAGGTAATGCCGCCCAATCTAATTTTGGACACATCAACGGAATGAGCTTCATGTCATAAGTGAGTGCAGTGTCACATGCCATATAGAAGCAATTGGTGTCATTCCAGATAACAAATCCACCAGGATTACCACCATAAGTTCCATCAGGAAGAACTGATGAATGTATTGCGTTCACATATTTAACGGTTCCAAAGTCGAATGTATGTTTGCCTCCATGATTCATGGGGTGCCCCTTAACTCCCTTAGGCTCATACCAAGAGATGATTTCAAAATTTGAAATTATCGTTGCGTCACATCGTTTCGCAATGGATTCAGCATCCAAAATGTGATCTTGATGGCCATGAGAAAGCAATATGTAATCCGCTTCAATAGTGTTTACATCTATGTGTGCTGCTAGACCGTTTCCAGATATAAAAGGATCAAATAAGAGTTTCTTGCCACCAAACTCTACGAGAAATGTGTTGTGGCCATAATAGGTTACATTCATAAGTAATAGTCTTTACTCAAATATACAGAATTAAATGTAAAAACTACTTACTTCCAGCCTGTTGACTCTTTGCCATCCTTAACCTCGATTCCTGCATTTTTTAATCCATCACGAATCAAATCAGAGGTATCCCAATCTTTATTTACTCTTGCCTTTTGTCTTAATTCGAGAACCAAGTCCATTACAGGGCCAAGTCGATCATCACCAGAATCAGAATTGAATTTTAAACCAAGAACGTCAAGTAAAAAACATTTCATTTCACTCAATAGAAAATCCTTGTCCCCAGCATTTATTGTTTCCTTGTTGTCTTTTATCAGGTTTATTTTTTTAACGGCATCAAATAAATTTGCAATCAGAATAGGCGCGTTAAAATCATCGTTCATTGCATCGTAAAACCCTTGAATACAAAGGGGAATGCTGAAGGATGAGGTATCACTAACAGGGACGCTTTCAAGGAGCGAAATCGCATCGGTTAATCTTTCGAATCCCTTTTCGGCAGCGTTTAAAGCGTCTTCAGTTAGGTCAAGAGTACTTCTGTAATGTGATTGCATCATAAAAAAACGAATGACTTGTGGCGAGTAAGCTTTTGAAAACAATTCGCTTGTACCTTCAACAATTTCTTTGGGTAGGAAAAAGTTCCCCAATGATTTGCTCATTTTTTTTCCATTCACATTGAGCATGTTGGCATGCATCCAGAAATTTGCTGGTGATTTGCCCGTTGCACCACAGCTTTGAGCAATTTCATCTTCGTGATGGGGAAATTTGAGGTCTAATCCTCCACCGTGAATATCAAAAGTTTCACCCAGATACTTGGTACTCATAGCGGTACATTCAATATGCCAACCTGGATTTCCATCTCCCCAAGGAGACCTCCATATTTGCATATCGTTGTCTTGTGCTTTTTTCCATAACGCGAAATCTGCAAAAAATCTTTTCTCCTCTTGAGCATTAAGCGCTCGAGTATCATTTTCTAATTCATCGACCTTTCTTCTACTTAACTCTCCATATTTATAAGATTGCATGTAGCTTTTTACATCAAAGTAAACTGAGCCATTCTTGACATATGCAAACCCATTTTCAATGATTTTCTCGATGATTTCAATTTGCTCTTGAATATGACCAGTGGCTGTAGGCTCAATAGATGGAGGCAATAAATTATAAGTTTGATTTAATTCTTGAAACTTTAAATTGTATTTGTAGACTATTTCTAAAGGCTGAACCTGCTCCATTCTTGCGGCTTTTCCAATGCTGTCTTCCTGATCTCCGGCGCTGTTTGTTATATGTCCCGCGTCAGTAATATTTCGAACGTATTTAACCTGATATCCGGAATGAAGGAGAAAACGATAAATAAGATCAAAATTGATGAATGTCCTCATGTTCCCCATATGTGGTTCGCTATATAGAGTGGGCCCACAGACGTACATTCCAACCATGTCATTATGTATGGGTACGAAAGCTTCTTTATTTCCTGATAAAGTGTTGAATATAAAAAGCTGCTTTTTGTTAGAGTTATTCATTTTATTGGCTGAAGTAATAGCAAATGTAGAAAAACCTCCATAGAATAGTCCAATAAGAACAAAAAAAGAGGGCCTTCGCCCCCTTTTCTAACCTAAACTACTAAATATGAAAACAACTCGTCATTTATTGACTTGTTATTATACCTAACGCAACAGGATTAAATTCATTACACCCGTTAACATTTATTTAACATAAGTTGGCATGATTCATGAAATGATACTTAATAGATTTGATAAAAACCATTCTTAATTTAGATTAAGAATAATTAATTACGAATAACTTAAGTTTGTTAAAATATAAAAACGAAAAACTGAAACTAATGAGAAAAGAAATATTATTTGTGCTGATTTTAATTTTAAATAGCACCATCCTAATTGGGCAAAAAGAATCAAATTGGAAACCGGACATTACGCACTCCAATTTTGGTTTTAAAGTATTACACAAAGGAGTATCCTTTACGGTGGGAGAGTTTAGGGAGTTTGATATAGACATGACTTCGAATGGATCTGGATTTTTGAATGCTCAAATTGAATTGTCTATAGATGCAGCTTCTATTAATACAGCAAATGATTCAAGAGACAATCATTTGCGTTCAGCTGACTTTTTCGAAACTGAAAAATATCCAAAGATTACCTTTAAAAGTAAAAACATAAAGGCCAATGGAGAAAATGCATATATTGTAACAGGTAATTTCACAATGCATGGTGTTACAAAAGAAATAGATGTACAAATGAAGCATAATGGTACGGTTCAGTCTAGAGAAAGCCAGCTTGCTGGATTTTATTTTACAACAACCGTCAACAGAATGGATTTTGGAGTAGGCCCTGAGTTACCGATAGCAAATGTTGCCGCAGAGGTTGAACTTCATGCGGAAATAGAAATGATAAAAGAATAAATATGAAAAAGATTGGAATGATTGCAGTAATGTTCTTTGTTGGTTTAGCATTGAACGCCCAAGACACTAACAATATTGATACCTATAAAGTAGCATTTTACAGTAAAGATGCTACAGGAGTTTTCAAAGAAATGACAGGCAAAGTTATCAGTAGTGAAGTGGTTAAGTCTGACTCTATTTTGGGTCTTCAGTTTGATCTAAACATAAAAGTGGCGTCAATCAACACGGGTAATGGTGTACAAAACAAGCACGCAAAGAGTTCGGAGTGGTTTAATGCTGAAAAATATCCAACGATTAATTTTGTGTCTTCATCAGTGTATAAAACTGAAAAAGGTATTTTTGCCAAGGGGAAGCTTTCCATTCGCGGGATAAGTAAAGACGTGATTATTCCAATTGAAATTAAAACAACGGATTTAAAAACCATTTATAAAGCGCAGTTTTCAGTTAATAGAATGAAATATCGTTTAGGGCCTGAAAATAAAGTGTCACGAAACATAAAAATAATAGCCGGAGTGTCTGTGAAAAAATAAAATATGATAAAAAAATACGTTTACTTTCCGTTAAGCGCTGGAATATTTGCAAGTATTGTAACGGTGCTGTTTTCTTTTGCCTATGAGAGTGCAACGGCTATAGAGGGAGAGCAATTGGATTCTTTAAGAGAGGCCATACCGATGAGTCATTTAATTATTGCTCCAATTGTTGGTTGCCTTCTGGCTTCGGCGGGCTATTTTCTAGCCAAAAGAGTAATGCCGCGTATTGGACCCTTTCTTTTTTATTTTTTATTCGCAGGAATTTCTATTTTCACGTGCTTTGGAATATTTACAGTTTACGGTCTACATGAAGAAATTATTTACACCATTTATGGATATGCGATGCCTATGCATTTTTTCCCATTCCTCAGCTGGGTGACTTTCAAGACACTTTTCTTTCCAGATCAAAAATAAAAGCCCCGTAGATACAACGAAATTGTTCTTTTTACGTTATTATATACACAGTATATAAAAAACGTGTTGAGAAAAATTTTAATAATCATATTCATAAGCGCTTTTGGGAATTCCTATTCTCAATTGCTGACGGGAACATCAATGTCTCCTCTTGCCCTTGTTCAGAATGTTTTGCTTGGTCAGGGAGTTACCGTATCGAATATTTTATATAACGGCAGCCCTGTTGCTTTGGGTTCTTTTCAAGCGACAAATACCGTTTTGGGGATTGATGAAGGCATTGTGCTTACTACAGGAACAGTAATTGACAATGGCAATGGTCCTCAAGGCCCAAACAATCAAACTGGTGCTGGGGTAGACAACAACATTGGAGGATCAGCTTTACTATCAGGACTCATTGGTTCAACACAAACGTATAATGCGGCAATCCTTGAGTTTGATTTTATTCCCTATTCAGATACCGTTCGTTTTAAATATGTTTTTGGTTCTGATGAATACCCAGAATTTGCCCCACCAAATAATTCCGGTTTCAATGATGTTTTTGGCTTCTTTATTTCTGGCCCAGGAATACCAGGAATACAGAATATTGCACAACTTCCAAATGGTGGAGGAGTTGTATCGATTAATAATGTAAACGTTAATAATAATTCTCAGTATTTTAATTTTAATGGTGATGGAAGTATGTCTCCATATGATTCGAATCCTATGTATATTCAATATGATGGGTTTACAGATGTCTTAGAAGCAGTATCTCAGGTTCAATGTGGTCAAACTTATCATTTGGTTATCGCAATAGCTGATGTTGGTGATGGAGAATGGGATTCGGGGATTTTTCTTGAAGCAAATAGCTTATCCTCATTAACCCCTGTTGACATTACATACGAGCTTTCAAATGAGATCTATTCAGAACCTAATTGGATTGCTGAAGGATGCGTTACAGCTACCGTAACTCTTGAAAGAGAGGCGAATTTGGGAACGAGCTTAACCGTGCCTATAGACGTTTCAGGTTCGGCAACAGATATTCTTGATTATTCCGGCATCCCGACATCTATTACCTTCAATCCGGGAGAGACGCAGGTTTCTTTCACAATAGACGTTGTTTTGGATGGAATTGTAGAAGGTCAGGAAAACATTGTTCTTGATTTCCCTCTATCAGATCCATGTGGTAATATTACCCCAGTAACCATCGAATTATTTATTCAAGATATTGAAGAGGTTTCGGTTGAAATAAATAATCCTGAGGTTTCATGTCCGGGAGAGAATATTGTCTTAACAACAACGGTTTCTGGAGGAGTGTCTCCCTACTCGTACCTTTGGAGTGACAACTCAACTCAAAATAACATCAGTATTGTACCCACATCAACGGGGGAGTATTTTGTCGAAGTAACTGACGACTGCCTGAATCAGACAGCATATGATACCGTTCTTGTTTCAGTACCTGAATACGATCCCATCACCCTTTCCACGACACCTGATATTGTTGAGATATGCCCCAATATTAGTCAGTATCTTCAGGTAGATGTTTTGGGAGGCACAGGTAATTATGTTTATGCTTGGACTGATGCTTCAAATCAAATGATTTCTACTACTGATTCGGCATATATTTCTCCAGGCTTCTCAACTTTCTTTGTGGTAACTGTAAGTGATGAATGTGGAACTTTTGCAACCGACACGATCAATTATACGGTTTCAAGCCCTCCTTTAGAAGTTATAGGTAGTCCAACGGTCTATTTATGCCCTGGAGATTCAACGATTATTTCAGTTGAGGCATCAGGGGGATTTGGTTCCTATCATTATTATTGGACCCATAATGGAGATACAACAAATCAAGTATGGGTTACGCCCTTCTCAACATCTAATTATCAGATTCAGGTTTCTGATGATTGCCAAACCTTCAGTGTGTCAACGTCTATTCAGGTTGTTGTAGTTAAACCAGACGCAAACTTTACTATAATTAGTGAACCCCTTGTTGAGAACCTACCGATTTCTTTTCAGAACCTTACGAGCAATGGTTATGTTTATCAATGGTATTTTGGTGATGGTGGATATTCTGAAGATATTCATCCTAATCATGTGTATGATGCGCCAGGAATATATGAAGTCACATTGATTGCTACGGATACAAAAGGGTGTATTGACAGTATTACGCTTCCGATTCAAATTTATAAAGAGTTTTATATCTATATCCCCAATGCGTTCATCCCAGATGGAGATCGATTCAACGAGGTTTTTTCAGGCAGTTTTATTGGTGTAAAGGAAATTAATATGGAAATATATAACCGCTGGGGACAAATACTATTTAGCACAAATGACCTTAATTTTGAATGGGATGGAACCTTTAAAGGGAAAAAAGTGCAGAACGGAACCTATGTCTGGAAATTAATTTATCTTCCTGAAGATAGAAATGACCGTGAATATTTCACCGGACATGTCACGATTTTAGATTAATTCGCTATAACAAACCAAGGTGGTAAAGGGCAAAAATGTCCATAGTAATCGCAACACTAAAGTGTAAAGCAACTCCAGTGAGTATAGAGTTTTTCCTAAGACTTAAATACCCTAAAATTACTCCGGCAAATATCGCACCGATGGTCTCTAGAAAAGGCTTTTGAAAATGAATCATGCAATAAGGGATAATCATTACAAGTACGCTGTAATCTCCAATTTCTTCTTTTAAGCCATGCACTACAAACCCTCTAAAGAAAAATTCTAGTGAAACAAATTGAAGAAAGTAAAAAAGCTCCCAAATCAAGAGGTTTGGATAAATTTGATCGGCATTTGCGGGACGGTAAAAAGGATACTTAATTAGAAACGATTCTTGGGTGGAAACCCAAAAAACCAGAGGGAACATGAAACAAAAAAAGGCAATAAAGATTTTAAGATCTTTATTTAAATCGTCTGATAATTTCCACCCAAAATCTGATATTCTTTTATTTATAAAAAACTTGATCGCAATCACAGGAATAATAAGATAAAAGAACACTCTGCAAGTCGTCCAGTAAATGAGATCGAATAACTGCTTGTCGTTGGTGTTATTTCTTAATTCTGTGAAATAATTAGCCAAAGAATCTAGATGAATTATTTCAAGAAAGGAGATGAGTTGGTCAAACCCCGTAAGGTACTTGATACAAACCAAACACAGTGCAGCGAGAACAATAACGACCAATGCTTTTTTACTCACATTGGGCGCTGGTGTTATAGAAAGACTTTTTATAAGTGAATTTTTAATACGCTTTATCCTCAGATTAATCATTTGAAATAATCTCGTAAAGCTCATTGAGGTTGGGAGAGATAATCACTTCAATTCTCCTGTTTTTTGCTTTTTCAGTATCAGATATCGGATAAAACTCCCCTCTACCTGCCGCCATTAATTGAGTCGGGTCTACGCCAGAATTTGCCAGAATAATTTCTACAACAGACGTCGATCGAAGAACAGAAAGCTCCCAATTATTTTTTGGTGCTGTTGCTCTTGTGAGTTTATCAGAGTCTGTATGCCCCTCAACAACAATTTCTAATTCTTTTTCTGTCTCTAATACTTGCCCGAGTTGAATGAGTGCATTTACCCCTTCAGCTTCAACCGTTGTGCTTCCTGAACGAAATAAAAGTTTTTCTTCTAGACTTACATATATGCGTCCGTTTTTCTGTTCAACGGTCAGTCCCTGACCTTCAAATCCTTGTAAGGCTTTTGCTACGCGATCTTTTAACAATCGGATTCCATCTTCTTTTTTCCGCAACATTTCTTCGAGTTCGTTGACTCTTTTTTCGCGTTCAGAAAGCAAACGTTCTTTTTCTTTTAGCTCTTCCTCCAAGCCCAAAAGAGCATCCTCTTTTTCCTGTAGTGTGAGATTTTTAACTTTGAGCTCCGCCTGTAAAGTTGCAGTCTCTTTGGCGCTTAAATTTTTTAAGTTGTTAAAGGAATTTTCTAACTCTTCAGCCTGTCTTTTAGCAATTTTGTATTCTCGATTGAGTAGTCTCATTTTTTCACCCAACAGGGCAGTATCTTTTCTCATTTTGATGAGGTCCTTGTTTGCTAGATCAAATTTCATCTCTAGCTCCTTTGCAAGACTTTCGTAGTCAAGACTCATTTTTTTATATTTCGCGAGCTCCTCAGAACATGTTTTTTCCCGTTCTAATAATTCGTTGTATTTTTTTGAAGGGACGCAAGATGAGATGATAATTAGTAGTAAAAAACCAATTGATCCTAGTTTAAGATAATTCATAATAAATGGTGTTTTAACAAATGTCTTATTTAAATACAACCGTTTGGTTAGCAGGGGCATTTTTTTTGAACAAGATATATTTCATAAAGTCCGTATTTACTGCTTTTAATGGTTTTTTTGTGGCGAGATGTATACATTTGCACTTCAATAGATAAAAATGGCAGAGAAAAAAATCAGTAAAACACTTCAAAAAGCGATCATTGATGTAGGTTCAGGAGATCCAAAAAAAATGGATGCTGGGATTAAGATGATCTCCGAAAAAGGGCACCCGGGACTCATCAAAGAATTGGTTGAAATTTTAGTGAAAACGAAGAATAGCGTCTTACAAAAAAAAATTGTGGCGTTACTCTCAGATGTTCAAGATGAAGCTGCCATAGCGATCATTATGCAATGTGCGGCAGATGAAAAATACCGGGAGGTCCGTTCTGAAATTTTAAACTCAATCTGGAACAGCAAATTGGATTATAGTCAATTTATTGCTGACGTTGTATTCATGGCTGTTGAAGGGGATTTAATGGAGTCTGTGGAATGCTTAACGGCCATAGAAAACATGGCCGGTCCTTTTGAGGAGCATCATTTGCTTGAAGCACAACTTTATTTAAAGGATTACCATTCAAACAGAACAAAGGAAAGCGACCAGAAAAATGAGATCATTTCTGATATTGCAACATTTATTAAGGATCAAAACGAAGGTGTAGATGCAGACCTGCTTTTAGAGTAGCTTGAGCAATTTTCATACTTTTGTTAAAATAAGAAATAGACATGCTACAATCAATGACTGGATTTGGAAAGAGTAATGCTCTTTTTGAATCGAGAAAGGTTTCCATCGAGATCAGAACCTTAAATAGCAAAGGACTTGACCTCAACATGAAAATACCTTCTATTTATAAGGAGGCAGAACCCTTTCTTAGGAAATTAATTTCGAAGAAGCTCATTCGAGGTAAAATCGAGTTTTCTCTTTTTATTGAAAGTGAAAAGCTGAAAGGAACTAGTCTCGTTGATCGAGACTTGGCAACGTCTTATTACAATGAAATCAAATCACTCAATGAAAGCTGGGGAGAACAACCAGTTGACTATTTAGGTGTGGTTTTAAGACTGCCAGATGTCCTAAATAATGAGACGGCAGAAATCGACGAGTCAGAGATCAACCAATTAAAAGACTTAACCTCTGAAGCATGTGAAATGGTGGAGTCCTTTCGCAAGAAAGAAGGGCTTGACCTGCAAAACGAATTTTGTCAAAGGGTTGAGGAAATCCGAAAACTCATGGATGAAATAATTCCTTTTGAAACAGAACGAATAGAGGCAACTAGAGAACGACTTCTCAAGGGTTTAAATGAAATCAATAGTGAGAAGGTAGACAACAACCGGTTTGAACAAGAGATGATTTTTTATATTGAAAAGTTAGATATTGCTGAAGAAAAGATGCGATTGTCAAATCACTTAAGTTATTTTGAAGAGACGCTAGCTCTCCCCAATTCTGGTAAAAAATTAGGATTCATTGCACAAGAAATGGGTCGAGAAATAAATACCATCGGCAGTAAATGTAATCATTCAGAAATGCAGCGAAGAGTGGTTTTGATGAAGGACAGTTTGGAGAAAATAAAAGAACAGGTTTTAAACACCTTATAGATTTGAATAGTAATACAACAAAACAGGAGAAGGTAATTATCTTTTCTGCTCCTTCAGGAGCCGGAAAGACATCTATCGTGCGTGCATTGCTAACCAAAATATCGTCTCTTTCGTTTTCTATTTCCGCATGCAGTCGCGAACCTCGCCCTAATGAAACACATGGGAAAGATTACTTTTTTATTCCCGCTCAAGAATTTAAGCATAAAATTACGAGTGGTGATTTTTTGGAATGGGAAGAGGTATATACAAATCATTTTTATGGCACATTGAATTCAGAATTATCTCGCATTTGGTCAGAATCAAAAATTGTAATTTTCGATGTTGACGTTAAAGGAGGGATAAACATTAAAGAAAAGCTTGGAGATGCGGCCTTATCTGTTTTTGTTATGCCGCCGAGCATCGAGGAGTTGGAAAACAGGCTCAGGTCGCGGAAAACAGAAAGTGAAGACAAGATCAAACAGAGAATAGCGAAAGCCAATGAAGAGCTACAAGATGTAAATCATTTTGATGTTGTACTCGAAAACGACAATTTTGATAGAGCCGTTGAAGAAGCCGAATCAATCGTTCAAAATTTTATTGATAGATGAATATAGGTCTATATTTTGGAACCTTTAATCCCATACATGTTGGCCATTTGGTCATAGCCAATTACATTGCAGAGCAGACGGATTTAGATGAGGTTTGGTTTGTGGTTACTCCACAAAATCCTTTGAAAAATAAAAAGAGCTTGCTAAAAGACAGTCATCGATTGGCGATGGTAAGAGAGGCGGTTTATGATTGCCCTAAACTTAGGGCATCTGATATTGAATTCGGTTTGAGTAAGCCAAATTATACGGCGAATACACTTGCTCACATCATAGACAAATATCCAACTCATTCATTTTCATTAATAATGGGAGAAGACAATCTTCGGAATTTTCATAAATGGAAAAACCACGAGAACATCCTCGCTAACCATACCATCTTTGTATACCCTAGGGTTTTAACTTCTCAAGAGGAAGAGGAGTCTAAAAGTCTGAATAACGACCAAATAGATAAATTAAAAGCCAACAAGAACATTGTTTATTGCCATGACGCGCCAGTTATGAAGGTTTCTGCAAGCTTTATTAGAAAGTCAATAAAAGAGAAGAAAGATGTACGGTTTTTATTATCGGAACCGGTCCATAAATATGTTGAGGAAATGCATTTTTATAAATAAAAAAAGGAGACAAAAAATGCCTCCTCTTTTACATGTTGTAGATACCGTTTATTCTTTGATAAACTTAATGGTATCAAGTCCATATTTGTGAGCTACTTTAACAAAGTAAACACCACTTTGAACTTGAGATAAATCGAAATTGGTATCATTCGAAGTTTCCATGTTACGATAAAGAACCTCTTTTCCTTCAATATTAACTATTGAGATTTCAGAAGCCTCCATTGTTGAAGTTATTCCATAAACAGAAATACTTTCGGTTGCAGGATTTGGAGCAACTTTAATGGGCTCAATAATGTTTTCAATTGTTCCAGTTGAACCAACTTCAATTCGATACCCGCCAAAAGTAAGTGGTTGAGTTACCGGTGTTTCAGGAAGTCCTGGAAACAAAACAACAAGGATCACCCCTTCAACAGTTATGCTTACCTCATAAACTCCCGCATCTGCAGTTGTTCCAAAAACGTTGGCACATCCATTTTCGCCACCTAAATATTCACATGTAGAAACATTACAAGCGTAATCGTAGCCCGCAGGTAAACCATCTACACTTGACACTTTGAAACTCTGAATTGGCGAGCCAATAAATGCATCTAAAGCGGGATCACCACCAGTAATATCCGCCGAAACCTCAGAAGGAACTTTAAAATTTAGATCTGAGGAATAAGCCACATTAACCTCTGCAGGAGGAAAATTTGTAGTTGTGTCAGGCCAAATCCCGTAAGTTGAATCAGCAAAATTAGTTCCTGGAGTACAGGACTGTGCGTTTACTTGCGCTGCAAATAAAAATATTGCACAAAAATAGAGTAGAATTTTTTTCATATAAATCAGTTTAGAATGAACTCAAAAATATGCTTTTTTTAGTTTACACCAAACGATTTTGAGTCTTTTAATTAGAAACACCTTAATTTAAATTACTTTTGATTATGATTTTATACAACGTTACAATTAGCATAGATCAAAGCTGTGAGGATGAATGGTTGGACTGGATGAGAAGTATACATATTCCGGATGTCATCAAAACAGGCTTCTTTAAAGAGTGTAAAATATGCCGCCTCATTGACGGGGAAGAAAAAGGAGGAAAAACATATGCTGTAATGTATAGCGCATACACTGAAGAGGGTCTCAACGATTACAAATCAAATCACTCAGAAGCCTTGCAAAAGGAACACAACGCCAAATTTCAAGGGAAATTTGCTGCATTTAGAACTGAATTAAAAATAATTAAGGAGTTCTTTCATGAGGGTTAAACCTAAAAAACATTTAGGACAGCATTTTTTAAAAGATGAATCCATTTGCTTAAGAATTGAGCAATCCATTACCAATCATAATGATTGCTTTAATATTCTTGAAATAGGGCCAGGAACAGGAGCGCTCACCAAGCATATCCTTAATTCAAAAAGAGAGGGAAACTTCTATGTCATGGAAGTTGATCATGAATCTATAGCCTATTTGAATTCGAATTACCCAGACTTGTCCTCAGATCAGATTATTCAGGGCGATTTCTTACAATATGATGCATCAACGCTTTTTGATAATAAACCCTATTGCGTCGTCGGTAATTTCCCGTATAACATTTCTTCTCAAATTTTATTTAGGTGTTTAGAGTACAAGGAACTTATACCGGAAATTGTTGGAATGTTTCAAAAGGAAGTGGCAGAGCGTATTAGCCAAGGGCCAGGAAAAAAGGCGTATGGAATATTAAGCGTTTTTATGCAGGCATTTTATGATATTGAGTATCTGTTTACTGTTGATGAAGATGTTTTTGATCCTCCTCCAAAGGTTAAATCTGGAGTTATTCGATGTAAAAGAAACAAAAGAGTAAAATTGGAATGTGATGAACTGTTTTTTAAAAAAGTGGTTAAAACAGCCTTTAATCAAAGAAGAAAAACCTTAAGAAACTCATTGAAATCGATTACAAATGGAATAGATCTGCCGCAAAGATTTACAGGAGAAAGGCCTGAAAGATTATCGGTTGATGACTTCGTTGAATTGACACAATTCCTTTCAAAATAACTACGGGTGAATAAACCTATTGACGTACCTCAACCCCATTGACGAATTTTTTGCGAATAACGACCTTTCCAGATGAATTAAAGATGAGAAACCCCCCGTTTTTCACTCCATTTTCGTATTGTATTTGATGACGAATCCCACCTTGACGGCTAAATTGTTGAAAGAGTCCATTGAGTTCCCCTTTTTTATACTGTGCTACTATCGTAGGGATCATTCCTCCAGGATAGTAATCAATGAATGTCCCATTCTTTTCTCCGTTTTTGTACTTCCCACTTGCTTTTAATTTATAATCAAGTTCGGAATAAGCCTCGAATTTTCCGTGCAAAACAGAAACGAGGGTACTTCTTCCCAGCACAACAATTTCTGAGGTCTTTTGGTTGTCTTTGATGACTTTAAAGTTTTCCAATGTTAATAAATGACCCTTCCCATCATAAGATTTCCACTCTTTAACCTTTAAGCCATTTTTATAAAAACCGCTTAATAAAAGAACGCCTTCCGGACTATATGATTTCCATTCTCCATCTAGTTCTCCCGACTTGAAAGAAGCCTCGTTTTTGGTTGCTCCATTATCCCAATAATTGACCCAATCTCCCTGCTCTAAACCATTAAGGTACTTTCCGGACATTAATGTTTTTCCGTTTTCATAATTGGTTGTCCACAATCCTGATTTAGAGTCCTTTTTGTATGAACCTTTCTTAAAAATGCTTCCGTCAACAAAATAATAAACCCAATCTCCTGAACGTTTCCCTAGGCTAAAGTGCGCTACGTATGACAATTCTCCAGATGAAAAATAATAATTCCATTCATCATCTTGTTCACCATTCACAAAAGACCCCGTCATTTCAAAGTTTTTATTCTCAGTTGCCCAAATCCATTTGCCGTGTTTTTGGCCTTTATTATATGACCCTATAGTCTTCTTTTCTCCACTTGGGAAATAAGTTTGATAAATTCCGTCAAGCGTATCGAGATGATAATCATTAATCTCCTGTATTTTTCCTGTTTTAGAGTAGAAATGCCATAGGCCATTTTTAAGACCGTTGATGAACTGTCCTCTCACAGTGATAATACCATTCGCGATTCTTTCTTCGAATGGACCTGTTTTAAGGCCATTTGTGTAGGTGTAAAATTCTTTTAACCTACCACTTATATAGTATTTCTTAATCTCTCCATTTCCGTTTTCAATGATAGGAGAATGCAGAGAATCACCGTCATATTGCTCCATTAAATAAACCGTATCATTTGAAATGTATTTTCTTTTTTCAATATGACCGTCTTGAAAATAAGAGATCCAATTTCCATCAAGACTTCCCAGTAAATAGTTTCCAGAAATACTGAGGGATCCATCCTCATTCCATTCTTTAAAGGAGCTGTCAGGTAGATTAAAAATAAAAAAAGCTTCGGTCTTTAGGCTTTTGTTTTTATAAAAGGAACGCTGTCGACCATGTATCCGATCTCTAAAATAACTTCGTTCTTCTGTTAAAACACCTTTAAAATCATAAAACTTCCACTTTCCATGTTTTTCCTTGGTTTCCCCTAAGATTCCATCACTGTAATAAGCTCCTTTGGAGCTTAAGTGTTTTTTTTGAGCATCCCAATAAAGGCGGACTATTTCTGTTTGGTTGTCTGGATTAACTTTTTGAGAAAAAGAAGAAAAACACAAAAGAGAACACAAAATAAAAGGAAGGGTGCGAAATGATATATATTGAACAGACATTAGATTCTAACTTGATTTAATAAAACCTTCAAGTCTATATTTTGAAGGATTAAGAACAATCCGAATAAAAAGAAAACAATTCCGATTAAACGATTCATTTGTTTAAATAAATAAGGAGTCATAAGAGGTTTTAATTGTTTTGCTCCTAATATTTTTAAAAGATCAAAAAGGAAAAAAGTTACAAGAATTACCGAAAGAAAAACAGTCTGCTTTAATTCGCTTCCCTCTGTCCCAACACTTTGATTTGCCAACGTGATTACACTAAACCAGTAAAAGATTACTAAAGGATTGGCGAAATTCAGAAGAAAACCCTTAAGAAAAAGCTTTAAATAATCCTTCGTTTCGGGGTCAACAGGTTCTATTTTTTGATCTTCAGTGATTTGATATTTTTTAAAAAAGTTATAGATACCATAAAAAATAAAAAGAATACCACCGATGATGGCAAATAAGGCTTTGTTTTCTGTGGTGTCAATTAGAGTGACTTCATTAATGAATATTTTGGCAAATAAAATATAAATAGCATCACTAAATAAGACTCCCAAATCAAATGCCACGGCAGCTCGGAATCCCCGTTTTATACTTGTTTCGATGAGTATAAAGAAAACAGGCCCCATCATGACGCTTAATAGGAAGCCAATACTACATGCTTTTAGAAAAAAATCCATTCATGCAAAGTTAGAATTTCTTTTTATCAAAATTGTATGAATACAATTTCAGTAAGTCTGAATTCAATGTTTTTAATTTTTCTCTTTTTATTCCGAGGATTCTCGTTAAATTTGTGCAACATTTAAACGTAGCTTATGAAGACGCCAATTGCAAATGAAAAACTAGATAGTATTCTTGCAAAAGTTGAGAAAAAGGGAGCAGCAGCTCCAAAACTTATTGAAGATCTAAAAGAGCTTCGTGTAATCGCATTGGAAGAGGGAGACCCCTTGGTTGTAAAGATCTTGAGGTTGACCTACGAGTTTATTGAAGACAAGAAGAGCTTTAATGTACAAGCACAATATGAAGAAGACGAAGAGGGAAATGAATATCCCTTAGAAATAGAGGACAAGGAGAACTTACTATACCTATTATCTCTTCTGAAAGATGCTGAACACAAAATCAATAGAGAAGAAATTAAAGACTACAGAACAGTTATAAAGGAGGCTTTATATTAAATAAATGATGAAAGGCAACCATTCTAAATGAATGTTCGTCTTTTAACTATACGGACAATCTAATTGTTCATATTTGGTTTTATTTAACTTGCAGATTACCTGAAAAGAGTTTGAACTTTAACTTTTAAATTCTTTTCAGGTTTTTTTATTGGCAATAATTACAATATTTGGATTTTTCATTGTGTTCTACAGATGAAGATTCGTCGAAAATCTCATTTAACACTTCTTCTATAAAAGTTTCAAAGAGCTCACAAATGTCAGTAAGGTTGTGGTTCGCATAACTGAGTTTGTGATCCATTTTAGAGACATCGGTAAGTGAGTAAATAATGGCTTCATTTGGGTAAGCACCAAAACTGTGCTTGAAAAACAAAGAGTACAGAGCGAGCTGAACAGCATGTTTACAATGGGTAAAAGAAACCAGCAAGTCATTGTCTTTTAATTTGAATTTGACATCGGCCTCTTTGACTTTTCCTGATTTGTAGTCTATTACCCTATACGCGTCTCCTATTTTGTCTATGCGATCTATGTACCCCTTGAAATGGATGGTCTTTTTTTGTCCAGAAACAAGAACATCGAGGCTTATTTCTTTTTTTGCCTCCACCTGAACGATATAAAACGGTTCTGATTGTTTCTTTAAAAACTCAAGCTCTTTCTTAATGGTGTTTTCGATCGTGTCTTGAGCAATGGTATAACTCACAAGGTTTTTACCTTCTAGAAATAATTGTGACTCATTGTCGAAGTAGTTGAGGAACTCGGTGTACAAGAGCTCCTTATAATCTAACATCATCTGATTCAGATCACTTTCTTCTAGAGCTTTCGGCTTTGGAATATTTTCATTTCCCAGAGAGTCAAGCAAAGCATGCTTATCAAACAGTTTTTCTAAGGTGTTGTGTATTAGAGAACCGAATTGTTGACTTTCGATATCTTCTTCAATCGATTTTTCCTCACCTAATTCAGCTATATAACGGTAATAAAAATCCAAAGGACACCTTAAATAAGTGTTTATAGATGAAGCGGAAATCGCTCGATTAAAGTGCTTTTCAATACGCCCCATGATAAGCTCTGATTTCTTTATTACTTGGGCATTTTCCGAAGAGGCCTTTTCAATAGGAACATTATAAAACTTATTTGTAATGTTTATGTTTTTGTTGATTCGTTCAAGCTCCAATTCAAGCTGTAAAAGATATCTGCTTTTTTCTTGGGGACCAAGCTGCTCATTATTTGATGAGTATGTAGCCGTAAGCGTATCGCAATGATGTAGTAGGCGATAAAAATGATGGGCAAATAAACCTTGCTTCTCTCTAGTGGTTGGTAGGCCAAGTGACGCACGCAGGTCCATCGGAATGAATGAATTGATTTGATTTGTAGCGGGTAGTTTTCCTTCATTCATTCCTAAAGCGATGATATGTTTAAAGTCGAGGAGCCTTGTTTCTAATAAGCCCATTACTTGAACACCTTCTTTTTGGTCGCCTTTAAATGCAATATTTTTTTGAGACCAATGTTGATCGAAGAAAAGCTTAAAGCTTTTTTGGTTCATTTCAGGAATCCCCTCTTCAATAATATTTTGAAGCTCCACCAATGATTCATCAAAGACTTGAAGAATGGTTCTTTCAAAAGAATTTTCTTTCGAAATGTTTTTGATAATCACAGAATTTAATGTGCGAATGTTCGATAGTGCTTTTTTCCAGTCTTTGTTCCAATTTTCGAAGGTTAGCTCTGCAACCTCGGACATTAAATCAGAGATCTTGATCGCCTCTATAGATTGAAAAATCCTATTCTTTTTAATCGCATCTCTTTCAATATCCCCCAGAAGGTACATCTCCTGAATGGAAGTGCAGCTTAGGGTTACGGAATGATTTATAAATCGCTGAAAGTCATAAAAATAAATAGATTCCGTACCAAACTTTAATTTGTTTTCTTGAATTTGGAATAAAATGTCAACCCAGGATTTAATGGCAGTTTGGGTAATGGGAAGCCCAAGACTTACGTTGGTTTTATTAATACTTGCAGGAATATTTTTAGTTACAGAGCTTATTAGTGATTCATCGCATAAAAGAACCAGGGTATTGTTTTGCTCTTCAATAGACAGCTTACTCAATTCATTTGCAGCAACCTTCACTTGACCAATTTGTTGAGAGCATTCAACAATAGTGATATTCATATTTTTATTATCGATAGACTTCAGTAAAGGGATGGAATAGTCAACATTCAAAAATTCATGATTTTTTTTGATAAAGCTTCCCGCTTCATGAATAGAGTCCTGGGTGTAAAAAATATCTGCATCGCTTAAGAAAAAAGCACATTTCTTGTCAATTAGTTTTTTCATGACGGAGAGCTCTGAAATCGAAAGAGCGTTGAATCCAGCAAATATAAATTTGTGATTTCCTGTTAAACGAGATGCTTCGTCAATGATTACGTCATTAAAATCTCTGTAAGCCCTTCCTGAAGTAGTTTTTTTATCTTTTTGAAGATGCTTATTAAAGCGTGTATATAGTTCGGGAATATGTCCCCAAAATTCTTTAAACTTCTTCTGCGAAGAGGATAGTTCCTCATCATCTATTTGCCAGGTTTCTAGCTCTTTGATCGACTTCAAGTTTTTAAAGACGGATTTTGCATCTAAAAGATATCGATCAACTTCATCGAAATCCTTTAAGAGAGTGTTCCCCCAGCTCAAAAACTCCTCAAAGTTTTGGTCTTTAAAAGGAGCGAGTTGAGCGCTTATTTCGTATAAGGTGATTAATTGTCGTGTCGGATCTATCTTTGATTTATCCTCAGTCCTCATCCATCTGTCAATGGTGATGATTTGAGGGGAAAGAATAGGAATAGAATAGAGATTAGATAATTCTTGTTTTATTTTATTAATGGCTCGGTCAGAGGGCACAATGATCGTTAAGGCACCCAAATCAAGCTCTTTTTCCTTTATAAACTGCGCAATTTTTTGAACGAATCTCATTTAAATAAGTTTATTCTTTGATAAAAACGCGTTGAATCACGTTTTCCCCAAATGAGTATGGAATATATTCGAAAGAGGGGATTTCATGAGTTAAAATAATAGGCGAATTTGAGCCTATCGTGATCTTTCCGTGGGAATCAGATAAACCCATTGCCGCTGCACCATTAATGGTTAAACCGTTGAATGCTTGCTGAGGAGTTAAATTCATTTTTATACAAGCGAGCGACCAAATTTGAAGTAGATTAAAACAAGGAGTAGACCCTGGATTATAATCGCTGGCCAAGGCAAATGGAACATTTTCTTTTATCAGTCTTTTGACATCTCCAAATGGGATACTTAAAAAATGCGAACAGCCAGGGAGAAAGGTCGCGATACAATTTCCTTTTTTTAGGGCATTAACATCTTCATCACTTAACTCTTCTAGGTGATCCACACTCAAAGCTTCTTGATCTATAGCGGCCTGAATCCCACCTATTGATGAGAATTGATTTACATGCACTTTAGGAATAAGCCCATGTTTTTTTCCAGCGATGAGTATTCTTGTCATTTCATCAACAGAAAAATAATTTCGTTCACAAAAGACATCAACGTAGTCGGCAAGACCTTCTTCTGCAATTTTAGGAAGCATTTCGTTGATGATAAGGTCTATATATCCTTCATGATTTTCCTTGAATTCAACGGGAAAGGCATGAGCGCCTAGAAAGGTTGACTTTATGGCTATTGGCATACTTGATTTAAGGCGTTTTACAACTCTTAAAATTTTCAATTCACTATCCACTGATAGGCCATAGCCTGATTTAATTTCAATAGCGCCGGTTCCAACGGTCATCATTTGTTCTATTCTTTTTTTTGCTGAATCGTACAGCTCGTCTTCTGTTGCAAGTTGTAATTTGCTTGCCGAATTTAATATCCCACCACCTTTAAGAGCAATTTCTTCATAGCTCAACCCTCTAATTCGATCAACAAATTCTTCCTCACGTGTTTTTGCAAAAACAGTATGCGTATGGGAGTCGCAAAATGCGGGCATTACGAAACATCCGTCAGCATCAATAACCTCGAGATCACGCCAGTCATCTATCCCTTCCCATTCAGACATTGGGCCGTAAGCAACTACCTCTGAACCATTTTCTAAGGCCAGAAATGCATTTTCAATGATGCTTATCCGATCACAGGCCTCACCTTTTACGATGCTTGGCAGGTCTTCACCTGCTTGAACCAATCCTTTAATATTTTTGATAAAAACATTTTTCATTTGATATAATGTAAGATTACGTTAAAGATAATTTTAATTCTTTTTCGACCCCGATAAAGAATGGAATTAAAAATGTAAATTTAGTAGAGGGATAAAATCAATCTGTAATGCATTTTAAAGGAAGGCGAGCTGAGAAAGTTGCCGAAAGTTATTTAACGGAAAGAAAATACATCATTCATTTTAAAAACATACGGTTTGGGCGTTATGAGATTGATTTGGTTTGTGAACTTGAGGGAATCATCGTTTTTGTGGAGGTAAAGTCTTTATCAACAGACACCATTAAAAACCCATATGAATCAGTTGGCCGGTTAAAACAAAAAAAAATCATAAAAGTTGCAGACGCCATTATGAACAGACACTTTCCAAATAATGAATGTCGATTTGATATTATATCCATAATATTAAACGACGAAAATCAGGATATTGAACACATAAAAAATGCCTTTACCCCAGAAATCAATAACGGATCATTTTAATTTCTGTATTTTCGTTTTAATGAGGGTGTTTTTTATTTTCTTTTTTGGATTTGGATATGCAGCCATGGGGCAAATGGTTGATGGTGCAAAACCTATCGTTTTTTCTGAAAAAGGAGCAGGTTGTACTCCTCCCTCGACTACAACCTACATGGAGCTTAATAATGTTAGAGCAATGATTCACACAGCGGGTAACTTATGGCAAGTTCCAGGTCAGAATTATTCTCAATACGAGGTGCCTAAAAACTCCGGAATCATGGCTTTGTTTACGGCGGCATTATGGCTTGGAGGAACGGATGTAAATAATCAGTTGAAATTGGCGGCCCTTAGGTATCGGAACGGACAAGATTATTGGACAGGCCCTTTATCCAAGGTTTATGCAGAGACCAATTACGAAACATGTGAAGCTTACGATCAACATTACATAACTACCCAAGACATGGTTAGGGAATTCGTTGCCTGGAGAGATGCAGGGATTGAAGACAATTCAAATGGAACCAATACCCAAAGTGTTTTATTCCCAGGATATGTGGTTCCTGATATTATAAAAGACTGGCCTGCACATGGCGATGTAAGTGCAGGACAAGATTATTATTTGGCTCCCTTCTTTGACAACAATGAGGACGGAACTTACAATTGGGAAGATGGAGATTATCCATGGCATGATATCAACAGAACCAAAGAATGCACCATAGATAGAACGGTTTCATTATACGGGGACCTTAATTTTTGGTGGGTCATGAATGACAAAGGAAACATTCACACAGAAACAGGAGCAGAACCCATTGGAATGGAGATTAGGGCTCAAGCCTTTGCCTTTGCTTCTAATGATGAGGTAAATAACATGACGTTCTATAACTATGAATTAATCAATCGTGGTACTCAAACATTATTTGATACGTATTTTGGATTTTTTACCGATGGGGCCCTTGGAGATCCTTACGATGACTATGTGGGTTGTGATGTGAATAGAGGTTTGGCTTATTATTATAATGGAGATAATTATGACGGAGATAACAGTGGGTATTTAGGTTACGGTACATCTCCGCCAGCGGTTGGTGTCGATTTTTTTGAAGGACCTTACCAGGACAATGATGGCATTGATAACGCATTTGGAATTAATGAAAATGAGGCTCTCAACGGAATAGGGTTTGGTGATGGCGTGATAGATAATGAAAGATTCGGCATGCGAAGATTTTTATATTATTCAAATACAACCAATGGTGCGAACCCGAGTCAGACAGATCCCGTTGCCGCAGGAGATTATTATAACTACTTAAAAGGATACTGGAAGGATGGGTCGAAATTTATTTATGGAGGGAGTGGACACATTTCTGATGCGGCCGCAGACCCCAACACGCCTTGTGACTTTATGTTTCCCGGGGATACAGACCCTTTAGGCTGGGGAACCAATGGCGTGCCACAAGCACCTTGGACGGAGCAAACAAGCAACAATCCTCCCAATGACCGTCGATTTGTGCAATCAGCAGGCCCTTTTGTACTTAAGCCTGGTGCAGTAAATAATATTACCGTAGGGATAGCTTGGGCTAGAGCGTCAGGTGGAGATCCTTTTGAATCTGTCGAAGTCCTACGAAAGGCAGATGATAAGGCACAAGCCCTTTTTGAAAATTGCTTTAAGGTATTAGAAGGCCCGCATTCGCCTGAACTTACCATTCAAGAATTAGACAATGAGTTGGTGCTGTTTTTATCTAACTCTACTTCCTCTAATAATTATCAAGAGAGTTACGAGGAGTTTGATCCATTTATCGTTGCAGAGGATGGGTCAGACAAGTACTATAAGTTTCAAGGCTATCAAGTATTTCAGGTAAGGGACAATTCAGTATCTGTATCGGATCTCACCGATCCTGCACAATCCAGACTGGCTGCTCAATGTGATATTATCGACGGAGTTGACAGGATTATCAATTTTGGGTTTGATGATGACCTTGGGGCTTCTATTCCAATTGAAATGGTAGATGGTTCTAATGTTGGGATTCAGCATTCGTTTAAGGTGACGACTGATTTGTTTGCCCAAGGTTCACCTACTTTGGTGAATCACAAAACCTACTATTTTGTTGCGATTTCATACGCTTACAATAATTACAAAGAATATAATCCCAATGACCCTTTATTGCTAGATGGTCAACAGAAGCCATATATCCCATCAAGAAAAGCAGCGGTTGGTGCCGTCAAGGTTATTTCAGCTGTCCCTCACAATCCAATGCCAGAATCAGATGGGACAGGTCAGTTGGTTGGTTATGGCACGACTCCTCAAATCACAAGAGTGGATGGTTATGGAAACGGAAATAGAGCATTAGAGTTTACAGAATCAACGTTAAATGAAATACTGGCGAATGGTTCTATTGAAAAACCTACTTATGATTATGGTAAAGGGCCAATAAATGTAAAGGTGGTAGATCCATTAAACTTAGCGGGAGGTTATTTTGAATGCAAATTCCGTGATTATAATGCAACGAATAGTAATGGAGCAGATAATGCAAGCTGGACGATCTATCGATACGATAATGATGCAGACATGAATCTATTGGATTCAGTTCAGAGCGAACGAACGATCATCAATAACAATGAACAAATCATTCCTGAATGGGGAGTTTCAGTTCAGATCAGACAAGAGCCATATTATTTTGCATCTGGTTCGGGAAGCGTTTATAAGAAGACGACAGATATGATTTCTGCGAGTATGACTTTTGCAGATTCCTCAAAACGATGGTTGACAGGCGTTCGAGATAATGATCAGTATTTCCCAACGAATTGGGTTTTATCAGGAGAATATGCTCCTAATGAGACTGAAGGAGATCCGGCATACGAGTGTCTTCCAGATGGGCCTTCTTATTTAAACCCATGTAATTACAAAGATTTGGCTGATCCATTACAAGCTTATGAAGGAGTATTAGATGGAATTGTAGCGCCTCATCGATTGGTAAGTTATTTACCTGATTATGCACCTATTTCTTATTATGGTACTTATAATGCGAGTTCTAAAAACAATGCCTCTATTAGTTTCTTACCAAGTGTTGATATAGTGATCACAGACAATCAAGATTTGTGGACACGTTGCCCAATAATGGAGCTTGGAAAGAATAGCGTATTGAATGTAGGAGGTGCAAAGCCTGGCGAGATGCGAAAGAGTCCGAGTGTTGGCAAAGACGGTGTTCCCGATAATTCTGGCGACGGAATGGGTTGGTTCCCAGGATACGCAGTAGACTTAGAGACAGGAGCGAGGTTGTATATTGCGTTTGGTGAAAACTCTTTCTTAGGAGGAGATAATGGAGCGGATATGATTTGGAACCCTACGGAGAGATTGGTAAGTAATGTGGGAACTCCTGTGATGGGTGGAATGCACCCGATATACATCTTTAGTGTAGATCAAAAACAGACTACAGGAAACTCGAGTAGTTATGATTTCCCTGCATATGTTTCTTCAGAAGCAGCATCAGACAACACACATGCATTACGCGTATTGTGGGATGATTTACAATCGACATCATCAGGAAGTTCAGTAGCGAAACGAGCGCTTTACGGAAGTATGACTTGGGTTTGTTACCCTTTATTGGCTCAGGGCTATGATTTCTTGTCAACAGACGTAACAATGAAATTGCGAATCAATAAGGAGTATAAGGATTACGTGGCAACTGGAGAAAATGATGGGAAGCCAATGTATTCTTGGAAGATGGATGACATCTCAACGGTAACAGAATCAGAGGATCAGCTCAAAGAAGCATTGGATATGATTAACGTTGTTCCAAATCCATACTATGCATTTTCACAATACGAGAGAACAAGATTAGAAACGAAAGTAAAAATCACGAATCTACCAGAACGATGTACGGTTGATATATATACTGTAAGTGGAAAACTTGTAAGGTCCTTTGATAAGGACAGTCCTGTGACCTCTTTGGATTGGGATTTGACTAATTTCAAGGCTATTCCAATTGCTTCCGGCATCTATTTGATACATGTTCAAGTCCCAGGAATCGGAGAACGGGTATTAAAGTTCTTCTGCGGGATGAGACAGGTGGATTTACAAGGTATATAGAACTTATTTAAGAAAATTAGAATTATACAATTATGAAAAATATATTGATTATTACTTTTTTATCACTTTTAGTAATACCAGCTTTACATGCGGGTAACGAAGATCGTGTAGGTTCTGCAGGAGCTGCTCATTTATTGGTAAATCCTTGGGCCCGAAGTTCAGCCTTGGGAGATGCTGGATATGCTCAAATCAATGGTTTGGAAGCGACTTATACAAACATTGCTGGTTTGGCGTTTACTGATAAAACGCAAATTAAATTTAATTATAGCAATTGGATGGGTTCGGCAGGTATTTCGTTTAATTCTGCAGGGATCGCACAGCGTATTTCTGAAAATGGGGTTATTGCTGTTAGTGTTCAGTCTATGAATTTTGGTGATATTCCAATTACTACTGTGGAAAACCCTGAAGGTAATATTGGATTCTTTTCTCCTCGAACTAACATTTTTAATGTAGGTTATGCTAGAAAGTTTTCTTCAAGTATTTATGGTGGCATTAATTTCAAAGTAATATCAGAGAGCATGTCTAACATGAAGGCTAATGGTATTGCTATTGATGCTGGAATACGTTATGTTACTGGTGAACAAGATCAATTCAAATTTGGTATTGCTCTAAAAAATGTTGGTCCTGTTATGCGATATAGAGGAGATGGATTAGCTCAACAAGTAGAATATACTTCAACTGGTTTTATAGCTTCATTGGAAGAGCGATCAGCAACTTTTGAAATGCCTTCTCTATTGTGTATTGGGGGATCATATGATATCATTTTCAATGAAAGCAACATGTTAAACATCGCACTTGGATTTACTGCTAATTCTTTTTCTAATGATCAATATCGTTTAGGAGTCGATTATGGTATGACCAATGATAAAATGGCTTTTAATTTAAGAGCGGGTTATGTATATGAAAAAAACATATTGTCAGTTGAAAACCGTTCTAATGCATTGATTGGTCCATCAGCTGGTTTTTCAATAGATGCGCTTGTAGGCAAAAACAAAACAGCTTTAGGTCTAGAGTATTGCGCGCGTTTTGCAGGTGTTTTCGGAACAATTCACACGATAGGGGCAACAATAAGCTTAAAATAAATCCATTGATTTTATTGGAATAGGATTTAATCCTGTTATTTAAATTTTTTACTACGATATTATGTCGAAGATTAATTATTATACCGCTGAGGGTTTAAAAAGCCTAAAGGATGAGCTACAAGAATTAAAAATGGTTCAAAGGCCGGCTATTTCTGCTCAGATAGGTGAGGCAATAGATAAGGGAGACTTATCTGAAAATGCTGAATATGATGCTGCTAAGGAGGCTCAAGGGATTTTGGAAATGAAAATCTCTAAGCTAGATAATGTAATTGCCAATGCACGATTGATTGATGATACTAACATTGACGCTTCGAAAGTGTATATTCTTTCAAAGGTTAAAATTAGAAATGTTGTTAATGGTATGGAGATTGAATATACATTAGTGGCTGAAAATGAAGCGAATTTGAAAGCTAAAAAGATATCAATAGAATCCCCTATTGGAAAGGGATTGGTTGGTAAATCTGTGGGTGATATTGCCGAAATTAAAACACCTGGAGGTTCCTTAAAATTTGAGATTTGTGAAATCTCACGCTAATGTCAACGGTTTTCACTAAAATCATAAAAGGCGATTTGCCCTCATATAAAATCGCAGAAGATGAAAACTTCTACGCTTTTTTGGATATTAATCCTTTAAAAGAGGGGCATACCTTGGTTGTTCCAAAAATGGAACAAGATAAAATTTATGATTTAGACGACGATACGCTGCGGGATTTTATTGTTTTTGCAAAAAGAACATCGAGAGCTATTGAAAAATCCATCCCGTGTTTGCGGGTAGGAATGACCGTTATAGGTCTTGAGGTTCCTCATGCCCATATTCATTTAATTCCTTTAAACGACATCAATGACATGTCTTTTGACCAACCTAAATTAGCTTTAGAAGTGGAAAAGATGAGATCAATACAAAAATGTATTTCTCAGAATTTTGAATGAATTATTTTAGTTCAGTATTAACGAAGAACGTTAGTTGTCCCTCATAACCTTCAACAGACACTTTAAAAGACTGAGATTGATGCCCAGTGAGGTTTTTAGTTTCAAATAGCACCCGTATAGTACTCGTTTTATTAGGTAATAACTCGGTGTCTCCTTCTTTAATTTTTAAAAATTTATTGTCTTGTTTGATGTCTAGCTTTATTTTAGTGTTAGACGTATTTTTAACTACGAAAGAAGTACTAAGAATGTCACCACTTTTACTTTCTTTTAAATTTTGCACTAAATACTCAGACTCCAAAGGAAATACGGTTTTATTTCTTTTAATGGTCATACTCTCGATTTCAATCTTTCTTTCTATACCTGCAGCTTTAGAAAAAACAGATTCGTTTTGAATCACAACATCATCGCTTGTGTTCTGATCTGCGGCATATTCTCCAAATGGAGCATATGCAAATGAAAGTTTCGCTTTAACCAACGATGCGTCACCCAAATATTTTTTAAACGCACCATCATCTACTTCTTTGAAATAGTTAATTAATGAGGATATTCTCCGTTTTGTTAAGTTTATATTGTATGCGGTATTGGCAACAGGACTTGCAAATCCTCTTATGAATATTGAGACCTCTGAACCCGTCCTTAATTCATCCAATATCATGGTTTTAAATAATTCTAAATCGGAAATGCCCTTATCAACTTGATTAGAGAAAAAATCAACAAGTTCATTTACTAACTTCCTCGAATCATCTTGACCTAAACCTTTGGCGACCTCAGTTTTATAGTAATTATAACGATCTACATATAATTTATATGTATCGAAGTAGTTTTGTTTAGTTGATGTTTTCATAGTCGAGGCGTCGGGCTCGTCATTTCTAAAGTATAAGGTGATAGGTAAAATTTTCGTTATGATTTCTGTAATTTCTATAGTGTCTTCAGTTGTTTCTGTAACCACTTCAATTTCCGGGTAATCCATATAAATATCGCTACAGCAGGTGGGGTTTTTTGAATAGTAACCACCTAATCGATTGGATGCCAAATAAGTAGTGTCATCATGCTTAAAATAATACATGTCATTCGCTGGACTGTTGATTGGTTCAAGTGCATTCATTGGACTAGAGAATACGCCATCAACATAATCACTATAATGAACATCTTGACCACCAAAACCATCATGCCATGTTGAGGAAAAGAACAATTTATTTTCGTTGCTGTCATACCATGGTGAAATTTCATTTTCAAAGGTATTAATTGTGGATATGTTACGAGGCTCCTTAAATTGGATTCCATCTATACTTTGTGCTACCCAAATATCTAACCCCCCAACACTCCCTCTTCTATTCGAGCAAAAGAAAAGATAGTCAAGGCCGTCTATTTTAGCGATTCTAGGCATTGTACTATTCTTGCCGTTTTGATTTATAGAGGAACCTAATGTATCGATAACCTGAAATTTACCGTCGATATAACTTGTAACTAGTATTTTACAGGTGTAACTAAATCCGTTATCGTTGCAGGTACTGTAATAAAATTTTGTGCCGTCACTTGAAAATGATCCATTTCCATAATTGTTTTCATTATTGAGGAGGTCTTCATTCACTTTATAATCTTTAAATTTACCGAGACTATCACGCTCTGAATAATAAATCTTATTTCTGTACGATTTGCTATATACCTCCTCTTTATTGCTTAAAGAATCGGCTTTCAAGGATGAGAAAACAAGTCTATTGTCTTTAAAGTCATGTGGGAACTCAGCATTGTAAGAGTTAACCGTTAAGGGCAAATGTATTAGTGAATCCAAGACCTCAGTTTTGTTTTCTAATACCCATTTGGTAGATTCAACTTCTCTCACAGATTTTTTGTAAAACCAAGAAGCTCTTTTTCCTTCTAGTTTCTTTGCGCTAAGTTTAAAAGTTTTTAAGGCTTGTTTGTAATTTCCATTCTGCTTTTGCATTAACCCCAAATTGAGCAGGCTGTTCTCATATATTGTCGTTTGTTCTCGTGCGTATACTTTCCCATAGTAATTTTCAGCTTCGACATAATTTTTATATGCTTTTTGGGTTTCGGCATATTTCCACAATAACTCTATAGAATTCGAGTCTTGCTCAAGGGCTTGCTTATAGTAATCCAACGCATAATAATAATCACCTTGTTCGTATTGCTCGTCAGCAAATGAAATAATCTTTTTTAATTTGTTCTGAGAAGATCCTGCAAAACAAATGGCAATAAAAAAAACAATTAAATATAGTCTGGGCATACTCTATGAATAATGCGTTTTGGTTTGAATTTTCGAATAATGTAACGGACAGCAAATTCGATGCCCCCTCTTAAGCGGCTTGCAGGAACAAGCTTCGAAAAATTGATATCATAGCTTATTCCCACGAATAAATCTTGATAGTCATATCCAAATGAAAGATATGCGGCATCTTTGTTTCTAAACCAAACCCCTCCATATAATGCGGAGTATACATCTTTCTTTCGTTCTAAATAATATTTACCCGACCCTCCAATTACCAATTCTTTGTATACACCTTGACTAGAAAATTGAGCACTCGGAATAATGTCCCATTTTTCATTGAGTTGAAAGGTGCCTTTGACAAAGGAGTTATATCGAATTTCTCTTGGAATTTCTAGGTCATAAAAACCCTGATTCGGGCGATTTAAGTTGAACGCGCCAACTCCGGCTAATACTTTAAATCTGTTGTCCCTAAAATATTCATAAACTAATCCTGCTCCAGTTGACATATTTGTTTTTCTTGAGCTCTGGTATGTTTCGTTAGAAGGAGCACTTGGGTTAAAAACGTAACCATTGTATTGACTGTCAAAGTATAAGGCATCCCAATTGATTTGACGATGATTCATTCCGAAATTTATACCCGGCCGAATAACATGAGTTGAATCAGACGTAAGTTTTATCGCATATGAAAGATTTCCCTGCATTTCTACAGTCCTAAATTTTCCGTCTCCAGCTTGATCGTTAAACAAATTAACTCCGATTCCTAAATTTTTAAACTTGCCATCAATGGACATGGCCATTGTACTAAATGGTACGGTTACACTTCGCCATTGATCCCTATAATTTGCAATAAACCGATAGTCTCCATCAAAATGACCTGCGTGACCCGGATTTTGAAACAATTGATTATCATTGAATTGTGACCAATGTATATCTTGTGACATAACAGAAGGCGTTATGAATAAGCAAGAAAACCATACGAGATAAAGGAGTCTCATTTGTTAAATAATTGTAATCTAAGATACAACAAAAAAACTGAAAAATAAATTATGGAGTACTCAATGAAACAGGGATGATTTTTCCATTTAAAAATCTTCCTTGTTTACGAGCAAAGTCAAATATATAAGAACCCATTTCTTTTGGTGATATTTCCGCTTTAAAACCGGGGAATGCCTTTTCGAGCATTTTGGTTTGGACCGCACCTAAACACAAGCAATTCATTTTAATAGAGGAGTCTTTATACTCTTCGGCAAATACTTCCGTAAAGGCGCAAAGCGCCGCTTTTGCACTGGAATAAGCCGTTAACCCTGGGAATTTTGCTGAACCCTGGAACCCTCCCATCGAGCTAATGTTCACAATGTGAGAATTTGTTTTATTCAGATAGGGAATGGAAAACTTTGTGATTTCCATTATACCAATAGTATTCACCTGAAATGATTTCATTAAATCATCTTTAATTAGATCTTCAAAGGGTTTGTTTACGAGAAATCCGGCATTATTAATCAATATATCTACAGGTCCGAATTGATCTAATACTTGACTAAAATCGTTCGCGTTAATATCTTCAAGATCTAAATGATGATAGCTTACGTTGCTCAATGATTTAAATGATTGTTTCATTATGTCTGTGTTGCGTGCAAACGCAATGACCTTACAATCACTTTCTTTAGCTGCTACATGAACCAAAGCATTTCCGATTCCAGTACTTGCACCTATGACCACAATTCGTTTACTCATCATAAGAGATTTTGAGTGTTTCACTTGAGGGATGAGCCTGACAAGTCAGGATGTACCCTTCTTTTACTTCTTCGTCTGTTAGAGAATAGTTTAAATCCATTGAAGCGCTGCCTTCAAGGACTTTTGCCTTACAAGAGGAGCATACACCACCACGACAAGAGTAAGGCGCATCCAGTCCTTCACTTTCTACAGCATCGAGTATTGAGCTTCCTTTTCCAGAGAGTTCAAATGAAGCTTCATCATCATCGATCAATACCGTTACGTTGGACAGACCATCGAATTTCTCAGATTTAGGTTCTTCAGATTTTGTAGGAGTAGTGAAAAGCTCGAAAAGAATTCTCTCATCAGAAAGACCAAAAAACTTTAGTGTTTCTATACAAGAATGAATCATTTCTTCAGGTCCACAGATTAAGAAGTAATCATTTTTGAGAATTTCAATATTTTCTTTGATTAAAGAGGTCAAAGTATTTTTGTCAATTCTTCCTTTTTGCATACCCTCAATACTCTCTCTGCTAAAAAAATGAGATGCTGATTTGAGAGGTAAATTTTTGATTTCTTCAAGAAACAGGGCTTCATCTTTGGTTTTGTTTCCATAGATTAAAGTGGCCTCGATTTCTTGAGCATTGGATTTTAACAGGGACATCATTGGAGTAATCCCACTGCCTGCCGCAATAGCGACAAAACTCTTGGCTTTTTGAGGAAGCACGAAATTCCCTGTTGGTGCAGAAACCAAAATAGGATCCTTGTAATCAGTTAGATCATTGAACCAGTTTGATACGATTCCATTCTCCACTCTTTTAATGGCAATGCTTAAAGGTTGATTGGGGTGACTACAAATAGAATAAGATCTCCGCTGTTCTATTCCCTCAATATTTAAAACAAGATTAACATATTGACCGGGTTCGAATTTAAACTTCGATTCTAACGCAGAAGGCACTTCAAATTCAACCCTAACGGCTTTTGAATTTAGTTTTTCAATATTAGAGATTTGAAGTGAAAAATAACCTTTTAAAACTTGTTTTTCTTTTTTTCCGAAAAGATTGAATATTCCCATAGTTTAATCGTCAAATGATATTATTACTTTTTCAGTTGTGGGATGCGATTGGCAGGTCAGAACATATCCATTCTCGATTTCATCCTGTTCTAATCCATAGTTTACATCCATACTGACATTGCCTTCTAAGACTTTTGCTTTGCATGTACAACACACTCCTCCCTTGCATGCATAAGGAAGGTCAATGCCCGTTTTTTGTGCTGCATCTAAAATGTTTTCACCTTCCGAATTTAAAGGAAATTCAAATTCATCCCCATCTAATTTTAATTCGATTACGCTGTCAAACGAGGGTGTGTTTTTTGCAACAACAGATTTTTCTTTTTTAATAGACGTGCCGAAAAGTTCAAGATGAATTTTGGAGGAAGGAACACCTCTTCTTATTGAGACTTCACGAATGGATAGTGTCATTTGTTCTGGTCCGCAAATATATATGTCATCAATGACAATGTCTTTTAAGAAAGCATCGTATAAATATTCGCATTTTTCTTCATCAATTCTTCCCTTTTGAATTCGGTTTCCGAGGTTTTCTTTTGAAAAAATATGTGTAACACTTAAGCGATTAATGAAATTGTTTTTTAACGCTTCTATTTCTTCTCTAAAAATTACTGAGCTAAACCCTTTGTTCCCGTAAAAAAGATTTACGGTACTTTTTTCTTCGTGAATTAAAATGCTTTTAAGAATGGACAATATTGGAGTAATTCCACTTCCTGCAGCAAAAAGCACATAGTTTTTTTCAGATTTCGGCGATGGGATGTGTTTAAAGTTGCCTGCAGGCGGAAAACATTCTATTGAATCTCCGTTTTTAATCGAAACATTGGCAAAAGTTGAAAACACACCTTTTTCGACTTGTTTAATCGCTACTTTATGAACTCCTGATGATGGTTCTGAGCAAAGTGAATACGACCTGCGAAGGTCTTCACCGTCGATTTCTTTTTTCAGCGTAAGATATTGTCCTGAATAAAAGGCGAATTTATCTTTCAATTCGTCAGGAATACCAAATGATAACGATACACAATCCTCAGTTTCTTTAACGACTTCTTCTATCGTTAGTTTATAAAAATCAGAACTCATAAAAAAATCGTTTCTATTTAAGTGCTAAAATTAATCAATCTTATCCTGATTACAAGTGATAGAAAACATTGTTCAATTAGTTTTGTTTTAGTTGGTGTAGTTTATACTTATATTTGTTTAGTTAACGCTTTATTCATGAAGAACATAGATATTAAGAGCTTAGAAGAAAAATTTCAGAAAAAAATTGATGCAGACATCAAGATAGAGCCTAATGATTGGATGCCTGATAACTACAGAGCAACATTGATTAGACAAATCTCACAACATGCGCATTCAGAAATAGTTGGTATGCTTCCCGAAGGCAATTGGATAACGAGGGCCCCCAATTTGAGGAGGAAAGCGGTATTGCTGGCAAAAGTGCAAGACGAAGCCGGTCATGGTTTATATTTATATTGTGCGACAGAAACCTTAGGTGCCGATCGAGAAGAAACAATAGATGACCTTCATTCTGGAAAAGCCAAATACTCATCAATATTTAATTACCCAACGCTTTCTTGGGCTGATATGGGTGCAATTGGATGGTTGGTTGATGGTGCAGCGATCATGAATCAGGTACCTCTGTGTAGGTGTTCATATGGCCCGTATGCACGAGCCATGGTAAGAGTTTGCAAAGAAGAATCGTTTCACCAACGTCAGGGTTTTGAAATCATGACAAAGTTGGCTTCAGGAACCAAGGAACAAAAAGAAATGGCACAGGATGCTCTGAATCGATTTTGGTGGCCGTCATTAATGATGTTTGGCCCTAGTGATGCCGATTCAAAACATACAGATCAGTCGATGAAATGGAAAATAAAACGTCATACAAATGATGAGCTCAGACAGCAATTTGTAGACATTACTGTTCCTCAAGCGGAAATGATTGGTTTAACTATTCCTGATAATGATTTGAAATGGAATGAATCCACAAAGTCTTACACTTATGGTGCGATAAACTGGGATGAATTCTGGCAAGTGGTAGGAGGAAATGGACCCTGTAATAAAGAAAGGGTTGACGCAAGAAGAAAAGCGAAAGAGGATGGTAAATGGGTAGTTGAGGCAGCTATGGCGTTTGCCAATAAAAGAAGTGCTAAAAAATCAGCATAATATGACACAAGATAAAAAAGACTGGCCTCTTTGGGAGGTATTCATTAGAAGTAAGCAAGGACTGAATCACAAACATGTTGGAAGCTTAAGGGCTGCAGATTCAACAATGGCTGTTGAGAATGCAAGAGACGTTTATACAAGAAGGCAAGAAGGTATTTCTATTTGGGTCGTTCCTTCAAATTTAATTACAGCTTCAGATCCTTCAGATGAGGAATCATTATTTGAGCCTTCGGCTTCAAAGGTATACAGACACCCTACTTTTTATGACGTTCCTGATGGGATTTCACACATGTAATTATGACAAAACAAGAAGCATTATACAATTACGTTCTGCGCTTAGGAGACGACAGCTTAATTTTAGGTCAGCGATTGGCTGAATTATGTGGCCATGGCCCAATACTTGAAGAAGATATCGCGTTAACAAATATTTCTCTAGATTTAATAGGTCAGGCAACCTTGTTTTTAGATTATGCGGGAGCTTTGGGTGGTGAAAAAAAATCCAACGATGACCTGGCCTTTTTAAGATTGGAAAAAGAGTATGTGAATGCACTGTTATTGGAACAGCCCAATGGTCACTTTGGAGATACAATCATGCGTCAATTTCTATTTGATGCTTTCCGAAAACCTCTATTAGAGAGCCTCCAACATTCATCAGAAAAAGAGCTTGCTTCAATTGCAGAAAAAGCTTTAAAAGAAACCAAGTATCATTTAAAACATTCGTCAGAATGGGTCATTAGACTTGGAGATGGTACAGATGAATCCCATGATAAAATACAGGGATCCCTTCATACCTTGTACAGATATTCACATGAATTGTTTTTTGAGGATGAATCTGATTTTTTATTGCAGAAAAGTAAAATTGTTCCTGAATTAAATTCCATCAAGTTAGAATGGGAAAAGACGGTAAAGAATGTATTCGAAATGGCAGGCATTGCGCTTCCAGAAAACGATTGGAAGTTTGAAGGAGGGCGTCAGGGAAGACATTCTGAACATATGGGTTTTTTGTTGACAGAATTACAATATATGCAACGAACCTACCCGAATATGGAATGGTAAACACAATAAATCATATCTGGAGTTTATTGGAAGAGGTATATGACCCAGAAGTACCCGTTCTTTCAGTTGTTGATTTGGGAATAATACGCTCAGTAGAAGAAAAAAACGAAGCGATGCATGTGACCATTACTCCCACATATATTGGCTGTCCCGCAATGCAAACTATTGAGGAGGATATTCAAACAAAGTTTGAGGAATCGGGTATATTGAACTTTAAAATTTCCACTTCAATATCTCCAGCATGGACTACGGATTGGATGTCTGAGAAAGGTAAAAAGAAGTTGAAAGATTACGGTATAGCACCTCCTCAAAATGAACCTGATAAGTCGTTGTTATTTGCCGAACCAATTGTTGTTCCCTGTCCGAGATGTGAATCTTCAGATACCAAAATGGTAAGTCATTTCGGAAGTACGGCATGCAAAGCACATTATCAATGTAAGCAATGCAAAGAACCCTTCGATTATTTTAAATGTTTTAAATAGATTTCTTTTTTAAAGAAAGCGTATCTAGCCAATAAATTAATTTAAGCGAAAAGCTGTTTGTTGGACCGTTTTTTAAAGTGTTATTCAGGGTGTTCCAATAATTTGCACTTACTTCTGAATCTGACGTAAAAATCGAGTTTTTCCAAACCAGATTAAGCTCACTGCCAGGAAGGAAAACCCATCTAAAAACCATATCAATTGTAAATGCATTGTAATTGATGTCGTATACGGAGATTCCATTTTCATCTAATCCAGAATAATTTTCGAGCTTAGAAAGCCTTCCGTTACTCAGTAATTCATTAAAGAAATTATATGAGATTTTTGAATTATAATGCCTCAATCTAAAAGTAAGTCCGATTCGATTTGTTAGTGTGTAATCTATTCCCATCGTCATGGTTGATGTTTTACGATTACGATTTCCGAAAATAATAGCACTACTGGTATCTACTGGATTACCGAATGACACAGCATATCCTTCACTATTAAATTGAAAACCCTGCCTCCAACTTGGCGTTATGAACAGCTGATCATTTACACGAAATCTGAGTTCTAAATCATAATCCCATTCCCACCAATTGTCTCTATCCACTGCGACATATCCGACCCCTGCATCTACCGCAAGTCTTTTTTGGTAGTTCGAGGAAAACCATGCTCGGTTATAGGTCCAAATAGGTCGTATGAATTTTTCTCCCCAGACTCTAGGTTCGAAGTAGTCATTACTTTCAGTCATAGACCCGTCAAACATAACCCCTCCCGCATTAAAAGATTTATTCACCATAATGGTTCGCAATTCCCAAAAAGTCGCACCATACAAATTTTGCTCATACAATCTTTCATGAGAGACAGATACGTTGCTTATGAATTTATTGAGGTTCCAAAATTTAGGATTGAAATTTCGGTATGCCATATTTATTTCCGCAACTCTACTATTGTTAGCTCGAAGAAACCCAAGGTCATTGGGGTTATATGTATCTGATTCCTCATAGTATTCCATACTGAATGCGAACGCTCCTCTTTGTTTTCCTGCCTCAACACCCCAAGTATGACCTAAAGAGGTATTTGTTTGATTAAAAATAGCAGATAAAACAGCTTGTCCCTCGATAAAGTAGTCGTTGTTATTCGAATTTAGCTGCGCATTTATTCCGGTTACATTCGCGTCATAAAAACTACCTTGCCTCCAAACACTTGTATTCGTTAAGGTTACAAAACTGTTGTTTTTTAGGTTTTGATCAAGTACAATTACATTATAATTTGTTAATGGAGAAACGGTGACTTCTCTTTCTTCTCCATTTAGTGAATTCAATGCCGTTCCTTGCTGAGATGCGGTAACCCCGTTAAAAACACCAATGCCAAGTCCGTTTTTTAATCTGCCTGAAACTTTGGTGGCATTATATAGTTTTGGAACACTTGGAACACTTGAGAGCTCTTCATTTTCATTTAATTCATTATATAAAACGGCTCCTGGCGCTTGAATACCTATTCTTCTGCTATAAAACAATCCAGACTTTGTGAATAATTCTGTGCCTTCAGTAAAAAACTGTCTATTTTCATTGAACTGGATTTCAAAAGGGCTAAGATTAAGCACCTGATTGTCAAATACAACTTGCCCAAAGTCAGGAACCAGGGTAACATCTAAAGTAAAGGCCTCGTTAATTCCATACTTGATATCCATACCCCCATTATAGGAGGTGCTTGTTCCATTCTCCTTGGAATGGTTCACATATCCTGAGAGATAAGGAATTAAGGCCAGTCTTAAAGGAGGTTCAATACCTTCTACACCATTTACTTTTCCACTTTCAAGCAGATAGTTTTCAAGATCCGGGTTTACTGTATACCAAGTATTTTCTTCTCGATAACGACTAATGGCCCTCCCGAAATTAATGTTCCAATTTTGTATGTTCTCTTTTGGGAACCTCACAGCGGAGTACGGGATTTTTATTTCAGCAAACCAGCCATTTTCTTTGATTACGGTTTTACTATTCCAAACGAGATTTAATAGATCATTAAAATCACCATTGAAAATTTTTGCATCCAATTGAACTCCGACACTGGTTAAACCAAAAAAGAATCCATTTTGATGGTCATTATAGGTATCTAAAAAAATAGCAAAGAGATCTAAATTGGGATTGAAATCATCCCTTGCTGATAATATTCGTGAGACTGAGTCTCCAACATCAAAACATTTCACACCAAAATACAACGCTTCATCATTGTATAGCATGGCAACTTCAGTTGGTTTTGATGGGTTTTTCCCAGGGATAGGTTTGAGCTGTGTAAATTGACTTTGCCATTTAACCTCATTCCATTCTTTCTCATTGAATTCTCCGTCTAAATCTATCTCACCATTAATTTTTAATGCATCAATGCCTTTTTGACTAAGTGCGCATGATGCGAAAAAGCAAAAGAGGAACACAAAACAAACTTTCATTGTGTAAAAGTAACACTTCAAAATCATTCTTAATAGTATGTACCTATTAAACAAATAAAAATTAATTTTGTGTATGAAAGAATATGAAAGTTTAAAGAAACAGTTGGAAGTCTTGGATTTCCCTCATGTGTATTTTTTCAAGTTTATAGTGCCTAACAAAAATGATAATGTAGCAAAAATTTCTGCTCTATATGATGCAGATACTCAGCTTCAAATGAAACCGTCTTCAAGTGGAAAATTTGTTTCGGTTAGCAATAAGCAAGTGATGCTTTCTGCCGATGATATTATTGAAATTTATAAAAAAGCCTCAAAAATTGAGGGATTAATTGCTCTTTAAAGTATGATAATAGATGTATTAGTAGCTTCATTAATTGTGTTGGCCGTGATTATAGCCTACAAATTATTCTTAAAACGATTGGGTAAAGGTCGGGTTGATGCAAATGAATATTGTGTTTTATATACTACTGAAACCTTTGCTGTTAATGGGGAGGTTGAGTTTTACTTTCAATGTCCTCGACCGATGAATGTAGATTTTAAAATCTGGACATTAAAAGACGAAGAAACAATGGTTGCCTCTGATCATTACGCTGAAGGAGGACATATTATTCGATATGACACAAACCTTTTGGCCAATGGAATCTACACTTTCGGTATAGAAACGGATAGTCAGAAAACGGTGAAGAAATTTGAAATTAAAAATTAAGAGTCGTCTCTTTTCTTCTTCTTTTTCATGTGCTTTATTTTCTTTCTTTTATTACTGATTTTGTACTTCGACTTACTGAACTCATTGTTCTCACCTTTTAAGGTTTCGAATCGTGCAACTACTCCAATACTGTGTTGCATATAATCTGATTTTTTAAAAAAGTCAATCACACCAACTTTTGCAGTACTTCTTAATTGAATTCCGATGTAATTAGAGATCCAAAAGTTAATGCCTCCTCCAATGTTTAAAGTGAGGGAAACCGGTCTGATATTATCATTTTGATAACTTCTTGTTGAAATACCTAATCCTCCAATAAAAAATGGATCGATAGCACCTTGTTTTAAGAGCTTGTAAAGAGAATATTTAGAATGGAAATCCATAGAAAACATACTTCCTTCAATACCTGTTTCTCCGTTTGTTGTTTTTTGTGGATTATAAACAGAGTAAGTTAGTGCTGCCTCTCCGCTCCATCCATTATAGAAGTATTTGTCTACTGTGACTTGAGATGGGAAGAAATGTGTGTGGAGATTTTGAACAAGAAAAGGATTAAACGCTTGTCCGTCGTCATCTGTCATGACCCAAGACAACCCGAATAGCCAATTATAGCTATCCTTATTTGTAACGGATTTAGTCGGTTGAGCATGAACATTCAAAAACCCGAAAACAAAAACCACAAAGGAAAAAACAAGTTTCATCTAACTCTAATTAGTTGTAAAAAAGCAAAAGTAAGAATTTAAATAAGCCACTACAATCTCTAAACCTTTTTTTCATTAAGATTGGTTATCATTTTAGTTGAACCCAAACCTTTGTTTTTTTTAGAATTCAAAGATCTTAATAGGTTACTTTGTTCCAAGTGATTATTATGTAGATTTGTAATTATGACTCGTGTAAAAAAAATCAAACTAGAATTGGACGAAGAGCTTGAATTTGCGATTCTTGGTATTTCTTCTGCGCTCGGTGACCACAGGCTTGCATGGGAACTGAATACAAGATTGAATACAAGCTTCCAAAAAGCACTCGTTAGTTTTTCTCTTCCCGATAAAAATAAGGAAATGAGGTCATATGAATATTATATTCACGAAAATGAAGATGATGAATGTAAATTTTTTCTTGTTAAGAACAAGCAGCAAGCATCTGTGTTGTTTACTCAGAATGAAAAATTAGATTTTTTTTTGATTCTAAGAGAAAATTACAAATATGAACCAGAAGATTTATTAAATGAGTTAAGAGAATTAAATGGTATTGTTGCCGTTTTTTCTTTTACAAGTAGTGATTTTGAGTTTTCGGAATATCTAAACGACTAAAACAATGAAAAGAACAAAAATAGTAGCGACAATAGGTCCATCATCGTCTTCTAAAGAAGTGTTGAAAGACATGATTTTAGCGGGAATGAATGTTTGTAGATTAAATTTTTCTCATGGAGCCTACGAAGACCATTTAGAAGTGATTAAAAACATTAGGGTACTCAATGATGAGTTGGGATTAAATGTTGCGATTCTTGCTGATTTACAAGGTCCGAAAATCCGTACAGGTGAGATGCAAAAAAGTGGTGTTCATCTTGAAGTAAATGAAACAGTAACGGTACAAACGGATAATGTAGTAGGGAATGAAAAGGTGTTTTCCATTAATTATTTAAGACTTCCTAAAGACGTTAATAAAGGAGAATTAATCCTTTTAGATGATGGGAAATTAATGCTTGAAGTAATTAAAACAGACGGTAAAAAACAAATTTCATGTAAAGTGATACAGGGAGGGGAGCTCTCTTCAAACAAAGGAGTGAATTTTCCAAACACTAAAATCTCAATGCCAAGTCTAACCGAAAAAGATGAACAGGATTTATCTTTCGCCATCGAACAAGATGTGGATTGGATTGGATTGTCTTTTGTGCGGTCAGCGAGGGATATGATTGATTTAAAACACAAGATATCATCTGCTGGCGCTAAAGCTAAAGTTATTGCAAAAATCGAAAAGCCAGAAGCACTTGAATACATAGATGACATTATTGATGAAAGTGATGGAATTATGGTCGCACGAGGAGATTTGGGGGTAGAAATTCCGTTTCAAAATGTTCCATTGACGCAGAAAATGCTTATCAATAAAGGTATTAAATACGCAAAACCGGTTATTGTTGCTACACAAATGATGGAGTCCATGATCACTCAAATGACTCCAACGAGAGCGGAAGTTAATGATGTTGCCAATGCCGTTTTGGATGGGGCAGATGCAGTAATGCTTTCGGGAGAAACTTCCGTGGGCAAACATCCTGTTGAAGTTATTAGTACCATGTCAAGGATTGTATGTGAAATGGAATCTCATGATGGAATTTATTATAAAGAGGAGCCACCAGAAAAAAACAAAGAACGATTTATATCTGATTCCATTTGTTACAATTCTTGTCGTCTGGCTCAAAGAGTTGATGTGAATGCAATTATTACGATGTCATTTTCAGGTTATACAGCTTATAAAATTGCTTCTCAAAGACCAAAAGCAAATATTTTTGTTTTTACAAGTAATAGAAAGATACTTACTCAGCTCAATTTAGTTTGGGGGGTGCGTGCATTTTATTACAATAAACAAATTAGTACGGATCACACTATTGCTGATATTAAGTACATCATGAAGTCAGAAAAGTATCTTAAACAAGGAGATTTGATTATAAATATTGCATCAATTCCTCTAGAAGAGTTAGGAAGCTCTAACATGCTTAAGCTTAGTCATGTGGAATAGCTGTTTTGCTGCATAATAACAGTTAGGTTAATATTTAGAATGTAATAGAATGGAAGCAAGAAGTATAAATTGTAATCAGAAAAACACTCACCCAAGGGATGAGCGCTGTGTTTTTGATTCAGGTATTCATAAATATGAAATAGATGGTGATGAATTTAAATCAGTAACAACCGTAATTTCCCGTTTTTTTCCGGTGTTCAATCCAGATGAAGCCATCGATAAAATGCTTAATGGCAGAAATTGGAATCCAACTCATAAATATTGGGGTATGCAAGATTTCGAAATCAAACAAAACTGGGAGGAAAAAGGGATAATGGCATCTGAACAAGGCACTTTTCTTCATGAACAGATCGAAAATTATTATTTAGAGCAGAAATTTGAAGAGCCTCAAGAGTTTGATCTTTTTCGCCAATTCGCAGATGATCATAAATCATTGACTCCTTATCGAACAGAATGGCGAATATTTGATGAATCTATTGGTATTGCCGGTACAATCGACTTTGTTGCTCTAAATAATGGTGTATTTGAAATGTATGACTGGAAAAGGAGTATGAAAGTTGTGAATAGATCAAATGGTACTCCGATTACTCAGAATCGATGGGACAGTGGTTATCATGGCCTAAGCGACATGGATGATACAAGTTTTAATCATTATACTTTACAATTAAGTATATACAGATTTTTATTAGAGAAAAATTACCAAATTGAACTGTCAAAAATGTTTATCGTTGTTCTTCACCCTGATTACGAACGTTATTATAAAATAGAGGTGCCATATTTAAAAGAAAAAGTGGAGTACATACTTGGAACACTATGATAAAAACTCAAAAAAAAACCAATAGATTTCGTATATGTTTACAGGGATTATAGAAGAATTAGGAAAGCTTGTAAGTATCGAGCAAGATGGTGGGAATACGCACTTTATTATTGAAGCGAATATGACTACTGAATTAAAAATTGACCAAAGCTTGGCACATGACGGATGTTGTTTGACTGTAGTAGAATTGGAAGATAATAAGTACACAGTTACAGCCATAAAGGAAACGATGAGCAGAACGAATTTAGGGGGTTGGGAGGTTGGCTCTATGATTAATTTAGAGCGATGTATGAAGAGTAATGGTCGTTTTGATGGACATATTGTACAGGGCCATGTCGATTGTACAGCAACTTGCGAGGATGTGCAACATCATGATGGCAGCTGGATGTTTACGTTCAAATACCAATCTGATCACATTACCGTTGAAAAGGGGTCAATCACGATAAATGGAACGAGCCTTACCGTTGTAGATTCTGAGGATAATGGATTCTCAGTATGTATCATTCCTTACACATATGAAAACACCTCGTTCAAAAGTATACAGAAGGGGAGCTTGGTTAATTTAGAATTTGACATACTTGGCAAGTACATCAAAAAGTATTTAAGGAATTCAAATTCTTAATCTCCTATTTTTATTGCCTGTTGTACAAATAACGACCAGCTCGCTATTAGAATGGTTCCGCCAATTGGAGTCATAGGCCAAAGAAAACCCAGAGCAACCCCCATTAATTCATCAAGTGAGAGGAGGTAAATTGAGGTAGAGAAAAGAATGGTGCCCGTTACAAATCCCCAACAAATCAGTGATGATTTTTTGAGTTTAGATGAATTAAATCCTAGAAAAACAAGTGCGAGCCCATGGTATATTTGATATTGAATTCCTGTTTGAATTGATTCTAATTCTTCACTACTGATGTAACTTTTTAATGAATGCGTACCAAATGCACCCAGTAGAATTGCCAATAAAATAAAAACGCCACCGAACAAAATAAAAATAGACTTCATTCATCAAAGATTAAAAAAAAGAATCAATGAAAAGTGTATCTTTGATTATTCATTCTATGAGAGCATTTTTTATGTTTTTTTTTATGCCCATCGTCATGAGTTCTTGTGCTGATGAATCGATCACCTTCAAGCAACCCATTGAGGTAATCGACTATTATCAATTTGATGAACACAACCTTGACCTACATGGCATAAATGCTTCAATCATGATTCCAAACGAAACTGCGGGAATTGGTGCTTCTTTTGAAACAGAGATCACCCATAATGATGGCGATTTTAAATGGCAGATAAGTGCGGGTCGTAATTTCAATATTTTTATCGAAGATTATGGAGATTATCAGTATCGAATGCCCGAATTTTTAAGGAAAATAGAATCTCAAGATATTTTTAAAACTGAAATTATTCAGCAAAAAGGTGACTATGTTATTTTTAAAAGAGAATTGAACTTGACATCAAAAAAAACATCAACTTATCATTTATATGGAGTGAAGTATATCAATGGTGTTTACTATGAAATTAAGAATAAAGAAGAGGGAGATTCAAAAAAGGTGGTTGATTTTATTTTAAAATCATTTCTATCATTTAAATCGATTAATTTGGAGCTATGATAAAGAGAGAAGATGTATTAGAGGTATTATCTAACATTCAAGAACCAGAATCCAGTAAAGACATTGTTTCTTCTAATTTAATCGAAGATTTAATAGTTGAGGAAAACAAAGTGAGTCTTACAGTTTATGTAAAGAATCCCGCGATGCATGCCAAAAACAGAATGAAAGAGGCGGTAGAATTTAATCTAAAATCTCGCTTGAAAAAAGATATTGAGATTCGGTGCACAGTGAAGCAGCAAGTCAGTGAGGCAAACTCGACAAGAAAGGTTCTTCCAAAGGTCAAAAACATTGTGGCTATTGCATCAGGTAAGGGAGGCGTCGGTAAGTCGACAATCACCTCTAACTTGGCTGCCGGGTTGGCAAAAAAAGGACATAAGGTAGGTCTTGTCGACGCTGACATATACGGACCATCAATGCCAACAATGTTTGACCTTGTCAATGAGCGTCCAAAAATGACTGAAATAGATGGCCAATCATTAATAGAGCCTATTTTGTCCAATGGCGTTAAAATACTATCCATTGGTTTTTTTACAGATAAAGAAAATGCCGTTGTTTGGAGGGGACCAATGGCTTCCAAAGCATTATTGCAAATGTTTAATGATGCGCATTGGGGTGAGTTGGACTTTCTTTTAATAGATCTCCCTCCTGGGACTGGTGATATTCATTTGAGTTTGATACAGAGCATTCCCTTAGATGGCGTGGTCATTGTGAGTACGCCTCAAGAGGTTGCTCTCGCAGATGCACGAAGGGGCGTAAATATGTTTAAAATGGATAATGTGAAAGTTCCGATTATTGGATTGGTTGAGAACATGTCATGGTTTACACCTGAGGAACTTCCTGATAATAAATATTATATCTTCGGACGAGATGGTGCTAAAAATTTGTCAGAAGGATTGGGAGTACCCTTTTTAGGTCAGATTCCTATTGTGCAAAGTTTGAGGGAATCGGGCGATATTGGTAAACCAGCAGTATTACAAGTGGAAAGTTTAATTTCAGGAGTGTTTGATGAACTGGTGGAGAATTTCACTCAGCAAATAGAGGCCACACATAAAGCTTAATAATAATGAAAAATAAAGAAGACACCATACACAAGATTAATCAAGCGATTGAGCAACTGCGTCCTTTTCTTCATGCAGATGGAGGAGACATGGAGTTTGTTGAATTAACAAAAGATTCAGTAGTCAAAGTAAAGCTATTGGGTGCATGCAGTGATTGCTCAATGAGTCATATGACCATGCGAGCGGGATTAGAAGAAGCGTTAAAAATAGCAGCCCCGGAGGTTGTTTCTGTTGAAGCTATTGATTAATGAATATCCGCCTAATAAATATAGGAAAAACAACAGTCCCTTATTTAAAGGAAGGTGAAATAGAGTATGAAAAAAGACTGAAGCATTATTTGAAATTTGAACGTATTGATTTGAAAGAATTAAAATCAAGTAAAAAGCAGTCTCATGAGATTTTAAAAAAGAATGAAGCCGAATTGATATTGAAAATAATCAAGCCAAATGATGTTGTAATTATTCTAGATGAGAAAGGGGATCATTATACATCAGAACATTTTTCAAAATGGCTGAACAAAAAAGAGATGACAGGGCTTAAACAAATGATTTTCATTATCGGTGGTGCTTATGGATTTGATAAATCCATATACGAACGGGCAAACGAAAAGCTATCAATCTCCAAAATGACATTTTCTCATCAAATGATAAGATTGTTGTTTTTGGAGCAATTGTATAGGGCGAAAACGATCCTGAACGGAGAAAAATACCATCATTCTTAAAATAGACTTGAGTGGAAAGTAATTATGTTTCGTTTTATGATATTTCAATTGCCACTTTATGGTTGGTTATCTTTCTTGTCATTGCCAATTCAAGAGCGAGAAAAGTAGATGCTACTATCAGAAAATATTACCTTAGGAATGTATTTTTCAAGTTCTTCTTTGCCATTTCTTTTGCTATTGTTTATCTTATTTATTACGGAGGAGGAGACACCACTGCTTATTGGGATGGAGCAGTTACTTTGAACAATTTGTTCATGAACTCTCCTTCCCTTTATTTTGAAAATTTGATAACTGAACCTTCATCCGAAATATTTTCTAAGCATTTTAGCGTAGAAACTGGATACCCTCCAAGTTGGTTGTTTAAAGAGCCTGAAGCATGGTTTATTTGTAAAGTTGCTTCAATTGTCTCTTTTATTACATTTAAATCTTATTTTGCTGGCACCATTTTTTTTGCATTTTTAACAGCGATGGCGTCCTGGCGTATATTTGAGTTGATCGTTAAATTGGGTACTCATAAAACGAATATTGCGGCTTTATGTATCTTATTTGTTCCAAGTGTAAGTTTCTGGTGTACTGGTATTTCCAAAGATTCGCTGGTTTTTATATCCATATTGAATTTACTTTATTTTATTTTTAACATTATGGTTCTACGTAGCCCCATAAAATTAAAGCACGTGTTAATCATTTTGCTATCAATATTTTTGATTTACCATATTCGTTCATTTATTTTGGCGGCAATTGCTGCGCCCCTGTTCATGTCATTTGGGGCGAGGTTAACAAAACGTTATGAAAAACAGTTTTTAACGAAGTTGTTACTTCGTTCGACAATATTTTTAGGCGGAATTTTTTTGTTTGTCCAATTTTTTTCATCTGATTTTTCATCAAATATGGTTGCTGAAGCCGAATTGGTACAGTCTGACTTTACAGAAAATGAAACATACACAGGTAAGCGCTATGAAATTTCAAATACAGATGCCTCTCCTGCGGGTCTAATTAGAGCAGTGCCTGAATCTGTTTTTTACGGCATTTATAAGCCTTTTATATACGAGTCGTTATCTCCAACTTTAATTATAAATGGAATTGAAAGTTTCGTGTTAATGATTTTAACACTTAAATTTTTTATTAGTAGAGATTTGTTCTTAAAAATCAAGAATATCAGAAAGGAAGAAATCTTGGTTTTTTCATTAATCTTCGCTTTTTTCATTGCTTTTATGTCAGGATTCACTTCCGTTTTATTTGGGGTTTTGGTTCGGATTAGGGCCCCATTGTTACCCTTCTTTTTCTTGGTTTTGACTGCAAATGCAGTTTTAATTGGAAAGAAAGCTAAAATTGAGAAATAAATTATGTGTGGAATTGTAGGGTTTATTGATTTTAAAAACAAAACTTCTTTACTAGAGCTTGAGGCTATGACTCATACTTTAACGCACAGAGGCCCTGATGCATTTGGTGTTGAGGAGATCGGTTTGGATCAATGTAAAGTAGGACTAGGGCATAGAAGACTTTCAATTATCGATTTAAGTGAAGGAGGAAAACAACCAATGCAATATAATCGCCATTGGATTTGCTTTAACGGGGAAGTATATAATTATAATGAAATCAAAAAAGAATTAATAAACCTTGGTCATTCTTTCAAAAGTACTTCTGACACAGAAGTGGTTTTACATGCATTCATGGAATGGGGGAGGTCTTGTCTAGAAAAGCTTATTGGAATGTTTGCATTTGTGATTGTTGATATTGACAAGAATCAATTGTTTTGTGCTCGAGATAGGGCGGGTGTGAAGCCTTTTTATTATTATTTTAAGGATGGTTTGTTTTTATTTGGTTCAGAACTGAAGGCCTTTCATGAACACGGAAGGTTTGATAAAAAAATTGATAAAAATGCAGTAGCGGCATTTATGCAATACGGAAACGTACCCACCCCACATTGTATCTTTGAGTCTTGCTGTAAGCTGAAACCAGGTCATTTTATGGAGGTGTCTTTAGAATCAGAAGGCGATGTTCGGGTATCTCTAAAAGATCAGATTCAATATTGGAATGTATACGATGCATACAATAAACCCAAGCTAGACATCTCTTTTGAGGAAGCAAAGATACAAACCGAAAGTGTATTGATGGATGCTTGTAATTATCGAATGGTCTCAGACGTGCCAGTAGGTGTTTTTCTAAGTGGTGGATATGACAGTGCATCAGTTACTGCACTCTTACAGAAAGAGAGAACAGAAAAACTCAAAACATTTACCATATCCGTTCCGGATATTGGCTTGGATGAGGCTCCTTATGCCAAAGAAATCGCAGCTTATTTAGGTACTAATCATACGGAAATTCAATGCACACATAAAGAAGCCATTGAATTAATTGGAGGTCTTCCTTTTTACTATGACGAGCCATTTGCCGATAGCAGCGCTATTCCTACAACCTTAGTTAGTTTAGCGGCAAGAAAGCATGTTACTGTTGCATTAAGTGCGGACGCTGGTGATGAGGTTTTTGCCGGTTACAATCGATACGATTATATCCAGAGATATGGAAATAAATTAAATAGGATACCTTCTTTTATGAGGAGAATTATGGCTTCAGGAATGGATAAAATTCCTTCAAATTACATTCCAGTACTTAGAAATAAGTATAACTTTCACAATCGCTATGAGAAGGTTAAAGGGGTGTTAAAAAATCCATCTGAAGAACAAATCATGTTAAGCCTTAGTCAGCAATTTACTGATCAGCAAATAGAAAATCTTTTAAAAGAAAAGGTGAATATTCTAGACACAGCATATTCTTCTCATGAATTGAATGAAGAGCATTTTTCTTCTTTGTCATACATGATGGCCATTGATTATCAAACCTATTTGGTAGATGATATTATGCAAAAAGTTGATCGAGCAACAATGACTGCGAGTTTGGAGGGGCGTGAGCCTTACCTGGATCACAGACTTATTGAATGGGCTGCTCAGCTTCCAGACCATTACAAATACCATAAGGGCGAAAAGAAATTTATTCTAAAAGAAATCTTACATCAATACATACCCAAAGAAATGATGGATCGCCCCAAAATGGGTTTTGCTATTCCCATAGCAGAATGGCTTCAAGATGATTTAAGGGATTTGGTTGAAGAATATCTTGATCCAAAAAAAATGGAAAAACAGGGTGTCTTTAATTTAAATTATGTTCAGGATATTAAGAGTAAATTTTACTCGGGAAAGAAAGAATATGATGTGAAGATGTGGTATCTGTTGATGTTTCAGATGTGGTACGAAAAATGGATGTCATAAATGAAATTGAATTATTATAAAAAAACATTAAACTTTAAAAAACCTGCGGGGACAAGTAGAGGTGTTTTACAAGAAAAGCCTTCATGGATTTTGTTTTTTGATGAAGAACCCATGTTAAGAGGTGAGTGCAGTATCATTCCTGGTCTTTCTCAGGACTATACAAATGATGTGCAATACGAAAACAAGGTGAAATGGGTATGTGAAACGTATAATGCATTTGAAAAACATGATCAGATAGCATTACTTTCTTTTTTGAGCCTTGAACTACAGAATTACCCTTCTATTTTATTCGGTATTGAAACCTTGATTTACAATTTGAATTTGTCAAAAGGTATTGATTCATTTGAAAGTTCTTTTTCAAAAGGGCAGCATGGCATTCCTATAAATGGATTGATATGGATGGGGTCAGTAGATCAAATGATCACCCAACTTGAGGATAAGATAAAAGAAGGTTATAAAATTGTAAAGCTAAAAATTGGCGCAATATCGTTTAAAAAAGAATTAAGTATTCTGAAATTCATTCGGGAGAAATACGCTCAGGAAATAGAGGTTAGGGTAGATGCCAATGGTGCTTATGAAGAGCCAGAAGTAAAAGAGATTTTAAATCATCTTAAAAATCTTGGCGTACATTCCATAGAACAGCCTATTGCAAAAGGAAATTGGGAGCTAATGAATGCTTTGTGTAAGGACCGGGTTATCCCTATAGCTTTGGATGAGGAGTTAATAGGCGTAACAAATGAACATGATAAAAAAGAGTTATTAAGCCTAATTAATCCTCAATTCATTATATTAAAGCCTAGCTTACATGGCGGAATTAAAGGGTGCAGTGAATGGATAGAGCTTGCTGAATCTCAGGGGGTAGGTTGGTGGCTAACGTCTGCTTTAGAATCGAATATTGGATTGGAAATGATTGCCCGTTTTGCAGCTCATTTTAAACCAAATATAGCTCAGGGACTTGGTACGGGTGGATTATTTACAAACAATTTCCCTTCTCGACTTTTTATAAGTAAGGGATATTTATTTTTAGGAGATGAAGAAAAGTAAAAAAGATTGGAATAATTTGAGCAAGCAGGAAGCTCATGTCATCTTAGATAAAGGCACAGAAATGCCATTCACTGGAGAATACAACAATTTCAAGGAAGAAGGCGTTTTTATTTGTAGGCAGTGTGAACAAGTTCTGTATAAGACAAGTGATAAATTTGATTCAGGATGTGGGTGGCCAAGTTTTGATGATGAAATGCCTGATTCGATTAAGAGAATTACTGATGCAGATGGCAGACGAGTAGAAATTCTTTGTTCAAACTGTGATGGTCACTTAGGACATGTGTTTAAAGGAGAGCAATTGACTTCAAAAAACGTGAGGCACTGTGTGAATTCCGTGTCAATTAAATTTATTTCTTCTTCGAATTTGGAGAAATAATATCGGAACAATTTTCATAAATAATATCGTGTAAAATCAAATGTGCAGCTAACGCAATTTGACTGTAGTTTTGTGAACAATTCCCAAATCCCGCTGCTTTATTTTGCCACATGTTCATGATCAACTTTTGTGTCCCCTCTTTCGGTTGTATTTTATCGACAACAGCAGCTACATTATAGGCTCCCGCGTGATAGACATGAAGGACAAGAAGTCTAAACCAAATTTCATTTTCATCATATTGAATCTGATGTTTTTCAAGAATGTTTTTAGTTTCGGGAATGCATATTTTTTTTAACAGACTTGCTGCGCCAAAAGCGGAACGGTTGAAATCTTTTCTTTCGTCTTTGGTTTTATTTACAATTAAGCCTTGGGCTCTTGCAACGCTAGGCATGAGTTGAAAAGGCCCATACGCTCCAGATACTGATTTTTTGAGCTGTCCGGGGCTTTCAATAAGAAGGATTGATTGTGCATACCATGGGTCAACACAAAGACTATCAAAAATTTCTATTCCCTTTGAAATAGATGGGTAGACATCGTCAAATTTGTAAAAATGATTTTTACCACTTGTTACATATACCAACTCATCTTCTTTGAGTTTATACTTGTCCCTTATACTGTCTCTAAACTTCTTCTTATTTTCCTTACTTAGATAGATCCAATTCGCAGAGGGGATCGTCTCTAAAACATGTCTGTTTTGTGCAATATTAACAACACATGTGTCTGGAGTTAGACACATGATTTTTTTCCAGAATTGAGGTTGTGGAAGTACGTCCCAACGTTTCTCGAAAATCTGGTTTGCTGAAATAATATGGCTCACGCTACTTTCATTATTAACCAATATTTTTTCGTCTTCCCAGTTTTTATCTTGTGAAAATGCTGAGCTGAGGTAAAGAAGTGCGCAAAGTGTAAGGTGGAATTTGGTCATATTCTAAATCTATGATTTAAACGAATAGTAGTGGACAGGTTACAAAATGAATTAGCAACATTCAAATGTGAAAAGAATTAACTTTGTGTATGCGAATATTGTTTTCAGTACTGTCGTTCCCTTTAATTTTTTTAATAAAAATGTATCAACTCTTTCTCTCACCACTTTTACCTAAATCCTGTCGATACGAACCTACGTGCTCATCATATACGATTGAAGCGATTAAGGTATGGGGTCCCTTTAAAGGAACTTTTCTTGGTGCGAAGAGAATTATATCCTGTAGACCCGGGGGAGGCTGTGGGCATGATCCTGTCCCTAAAAAAGATTAGTATTTATTTGATGCCCTCTGTCCTGATAGACGTTTAAATAAGAGATTAAATCATTAAACCCATTACAATCTTCAAGAATCTTTTTTATTGAAATGTTTTTATCAATTTGCTTTAATTCTTCTCTATTTTGAATCAGTTTAAACCATTCTTTCAAATGAATTACCCCTTTATTTTCAGTCTTTGGGAAATCACTGTAAGTTACAGACGAAAAGAAATCAATATTTTGCTTGGCTCTTGAAAACAACACATTTAATCTTTTGTGTCCATGGTTTAAATTAACAGGTCCAAAACGCATTTCAAACTTCTTTTCTGTATTAAAGCCATATCCAAAGCTCACAACCAAGCGGTCACATTCGTCTCCCTGTACTTTTTCTAATGGTTGGAAAAATAACGTATCATCATCAATTCTGTTTTCCAATAAAATTTTAATTTCTTGGCTTAAGTGCTCATAAACACACTCGAGTTGAGTTTCAGAAAATGCTACGATTCCTAGCTTTTCTTTTTTCCTAATGTTTTTAGTGATAAAAGACGCGACTTTTTGCGCTTCAATAACATTCTTTCGGTTTGTAAATTCCCCATTTTTAATATAGTGATGTTCAATGGGATTTTCTGAAACATTGGTGTCTTGAAACGCTTTTAATCGATTGCCATAAAAGTGGTTGTTTGAATACGATATTAGGTGGGGGTGTGCACTTCTATAATGATTTGAAAGGAAGATGTGTTTTAAGTAATAATTGGCGTGATGTAATAGATCAATTTCTAAGCTTTGTTTCTTTTTAAAAAAGCTACTTGGAGACATTTGTTCTGGATCACCACAGATAATCGTCCTGCGGGCTCTTTGCAATGCCCCAACAGAATGACTTAGTAAAAGTTGACTTGCTTCATCAGCAATTAAATAATCAAAAAGATCATTTTTTAATGGGATACTATCGGCTAATGCATTTGGATTAGACATCCATATTGGTTTTAAAATCCGAATCCATAATAATGCCTCAGAATCGAACAAGTCTCTTATTGAACGATGGGCTCTTTTTTTACCAAATTCTTTTACCAGTATCGACTTGCCTTTTTTTAATTTTGCACGAAATGTTTTTTGTTCATCACTTAATTTTCTCGGGGGTGTTTTGGTTAAATCTTCATAATTTTTAAAAAGCTCATACTGTTGTGAAATCAGTTGTTGTGCATATATGTCAGATTCCTTTCCGAAATTTGAATTGATTGAATTGCAATCGTCGATAAAATGATTTAATGAAAACTTTTTTAATTCGGGATTTCTGATTAAAATCTGAGAATATATAGATCTCTCAACAGTTGTTTTAATCTCTTCTATTCTTTCACTTAAGTAAGGAAATATATTCTTTGGAAGAAGGATCAATTTGGGCCATGATTCTAATAAGTGTTCTTTGTTTTCCATGAACTTATTTAGAATATAAATAGGTTCATCGTTTGGTTCAAAATCAAAAGAATGTTTTAAAAAATTAATTGCTCTATAAAGGTCTTTATGGCTTATGTTATTCTCTTCAGTATCCTTGTTTTCAAGATACAGATTCCAATTATGAATATCAGTGTTTTCAATAAGACTATTGATAAGAGGAAGTTCCGTCTCGATGTCTTGAATTCCTATGTCAAACAACTTGTTTTCAAGTGTGCTTTGACGCGCTTTCTTTTTATTGTATTTAATCCTATTCTTAATTTGAGATTCGGGATTAGCACTAGGAGAACGCGACCATTTTCTCCAGGTAAAAAACCATTTTATTTTGTATTTTAAAAGGTGTTTTTTCTTAAATAAATCGTAAAGAAATTCAAGCTCTTGTAGTGATGGGTGTCTCAGCCAATGTTGCTGCTCAGAGTCTAGAGCTTCTATAATTCGCCTGTTGTTGTAATAGTCTTTTTCAAGACGCTTAAACTCATCTTTTTCACGAATAAAATGACCATATTTATTGTAAGAGTCTTGTTTGAATGAATGGAATTGCAATAATTGATATAAGATCAAATGGAGGTCTTTCCAAACTATTTTTTTTCTCTTTGATTTGAGCTCATTTAGCACCTTGATAACCGGAGCCAATTCTTTCGAGAATTTTAAAAATGCTTCATTTAAAACAATGGGATTAATTGTCTTTGCAATGGAAAGCACTTTGACGGGTATTTGCTTTATTATATTTAAAGAGGAATTGTAAGTATCAATCCTAATATTATCTCGTTTACCTAATTGAAAATCAGTTTTTCGATTTCTTTCTATGAGCTCAATAAGTTCAAACGTTGAGCATTTTTGTTTTTGAGCCTCTTCATTAATGACATTATATATGTTCAATTGTTTCTGAAAGTCCTTGAAGCATAACTGTATTGGTTTTGGTTTTAGCTGATTGAAAAAGTCCCAGCCGTTTTTTAATTCAAAGATGAACGCCCTGTTTGGGTGTCTAGAAGGAATCTGGAAAGAAAGAAGATTTAGACCTTTGGAATTTAATTTGTTTTCAATAACATCAAGTGCTACTTTCTTTTCGGAGCAAAGAAGCACAGATTTATTGGAGTTCAACATATCGCCCAATAAATTTCCTATAACTTGTGACTTTCCAGTCCCTGGTGGTCCTTGAACAACTACTGATGCCTCTGACAACTTGTCGTAAACCTGAAGTTGGTCATCATCATTTCTAAAAAGGTGGTAATTGGTTTTAAGCTGAATTTTTCTACCACTCGATTCATTACCACATATTTCATTTAGTGCATCAGAATAACCTTTTTCCTTATCAATAAGCTCGTCTATTTCTCTCAAAAAAGAAAATCTCTTGGGATGAAAATTGCCTATAAAAGATATTTCTTCTTCGCAATCCTCAGAATGCACATTACACGCGGATTGAAAGTCTTCAATTTCTTTAATCGACGCTTCTTCTTCTGCTGGTATTTTAAATTGATTGACTAAATACGGATTCAGTATTTTTTCTTCTTCTAATTCCACCAATGTATAACTATCATTCGATTTAATGAATTCTAATTCGACGGGAATCAAAAAAATGGGTGCAATATTGGTTTTAAAATTATTCGTTATTCGTACAATTCCTTTGGAAATGCAAATGGGGTTTATACCTGATTTTCTTTCTAAAGAATTGGCCTTTTTCAAAATCCCCCTTAGTTTTTGTAAATCTAAATCTCCGCTTTTTTCATACTTACAAGTTTTATTAGAATCGATATGAACCAAAAGGTCACTATTGGGGAATATAAGGACCTCCTCTCTTAAATCTTTTAAAAATGAAACTATTTCTTTCAAACGTTAAGTGTGTATTCAAAATTAGCAATTCAAATGAATGATTCGAATAAAGCAACTTTTATTAAAAGATCTCGTTAAAATATTGCATTTAAACCACGTGAAATAGCTAATTTAGTTTTAACAAGAGCGTCTTTAAGACAATCTTGGACAAGATTGATTGTGTAAGTGGTAAAATTTAAAAATAGGTCAAATGGCTTTATTGAATAAGTTTATGAAGAGGATTTCGGTTTTTCTTGTCTTTTGTTTGCTTGGAAGTTTTCAGGTGTTTTCACAAAATTCTAATTTTTCCACCACTGATGCAGATCAGTGTCCTGGTAACTTATTTACATTAAGTGCAGACGACAATTCACTACTAACCTATAGCTGGACCATTACTGAGCAGGGTGGGGGGGCAACTACTTACAATGTTAATCCTATTGCATTTGTTTTAACAAATCCAGGTATTTACGATGTTGCTTTGACAGTCTCCGACGGTGTTTCCTCAAGTACAACTTCTGAAATAGGATTCTTAGAAGTTTTTGATATTCCGACAATTGATTATTCTGTGACGGCTGCTCCTTATTGTGAGCCCGCAGTAGTTGATTTTACGAGTAATTCAACTCCAGGTTCTGGGTCAATTGTGAGTTATCAGCTTTTCACCGACGGAACGGCTTATTCTTCGCAGGATGTACAACATACTTATGCCTCCACCGGGACTTATTCGGTAAATATTTCTATACAAAATTCAAATGGGTGCTCAGCCTCTGATGATCTAGCAGATATTGTGGTGTCAACAAATCCGGCATTAACAAGTCCATTAAACCCCAATACGATATGTAGTGGCAGTGTATTTAATTATACCCCGACAAGTTCTATAGGGGGAAGTACATTCACATGGGTTAGGGTAGCGAATCCTGATATTTCGGAGGCTCCTTCTAGTGGAAATGGAAACATTTCAGAGGCATTAACGAACACCTCGGGATCAAACGTATCGGTTACCTATCAAGTGACAAACACTTCTCCAACTGGTTGTGCGATCGTTGAAAATGTAATAGTAACGGTTCAGGCATTACCAACGGTGTCCATAAATAGTCTCAATGTATGTACTGGTTCAACCGGTGTGCTCACCGCTACTCCTTCAGTAGGGGGAGGAAATTATTTATGGTCAACAACTGAAGTCAGCCAAAGTATAACGGTTTCTGCAGTAGGAACATATTCAGTTACCTATTCAGTTGGGTCCTGTGCAGGCTCTCCTGCCAGTGTGACAGTAACAGAAACTGCACCTCCGGTGCTTACTGGTGTTTCTATTTCAGAATCTTCAGGATTGGTTAATGATGATGGTTCCATTTGTGAATTGGATAATGTCAGTTTAACGGCTTTACCTTCTTCAGGTACAGGCACTTA